>ERZ772819.327-NODE-327-length-40543-cov-6.413283_pt1 | contig 40543 bp, 38 predicted proteins | sample MGYA00580860_ERZ772819 | MGnify/ENA primary metagenome ERZ772819 (study PRJEB29015, sample SAMEA2737683) | human gut metagenome | biome: human gut; feature: human-associated habitat; material: faeces | place: China | collected 2012 ...
CACCAACATGCTCGGGTTAAGGTACTTTTGAATTGTTCAGCAGGCATTATATAAAGCAAAACCTGCCGTACCGCAAAATCCTGCGGTACGGCAGACTCTTGATTTGCCGAACAAAGGCATTTTATTTGATAATCAGTGTCTCGCCCGATTTTACCGAATAGAGCTTATCGTCGGCGGAGAACCAAACGGTTATGAGCGAGGGATTATAGACTCTGCTGCAGTCGGCGCTGAAAATAAGCGAATCGTATGCCGATACATAATCGTAAATCTCAATATTTGTCGCATACCAAATATCGGGCTTTCCGGAAAGCTCTTTGCAGATTCGGTCAAGCAGATCCCAATTTTTATTGTTTTCAAACTCAAAGCTGTGCCCCCAAAGGTAGAAAAGTCTTGGAGTTTGAGACGCGTTGTAAGGTGGCATTGGCTCGTTCAAAAATTTATCGATATAGCCGAAAAGCTCGGGGTTGGTGTGGTGGGCGGTAGGCATCCAGGCATGCCAGTCTGTCGGCAGGGCAAAGCTGTCGTTATCGCCGCCGAGGGTGCGGGAATAAACTATTCCGAGGTCTTTAAGGTAATGCTTTATATCTGCGTAGTCAGCGCCGTTTTCGAACCGCGTTATGCCGGAATCGGGGTATGCCATTCCGCGTATTATCATACCGAAATCATTTTCAAGCTCGGTTCTGCACTCAAGCACATCGCGTATACCGTCAACAGGCGTTACCTTTCCCAAAGCGCGGTGGTACTTACCGTGCACGGCAATTTCGTTTCCGGTATCGATAAGATATTTTTTAATCTGTTCGTGTGTTAAATGCCAGTCGCCCTCTTTTTCGGCTATAAAGCCGCTGTTTATGTTAAAGGTGCATTTAAGCCCGTGGGCGCAAATTGTCTCGGAAAAACGGATGTCGTCCTTGCAGCCGTCATCGTAGCTGAGCGTGACTGCTTTGTAAAGTCCGCCGGGAAAACGTAAAAATCTGTAACGCATAGTAAAAAACTTCCTCTCTTATTTGCAGCAGCAGCTTTTGAAAAGCTTGTCTGTATCAAGCCTTTTTTCATCGCGATTTAATATAAAGCCGAGCTTTTCACAAAGCCTTTCTGTATCGGCTCCCTCATAAAATGCGTTAAGAACCGAGCGCTCCGCTGCCACGTGCAGCGTACTGCGCAGAAGTCCGTCTGCAAGAAAATCATCGGTAATGAGCTTAAAAATAATCATTTTTTCACCGTCAAGCGTGTAAAGGCAGTATCCTAAAGCCTCATCACCGCAGCGTGCCTCAACACAGCCAGATATATCGGAGTATGTAAGTCCGTTTTGTTCCCATGCGGCGCGGACACTTTTTTTATCGGTCAAGGGGGCTAAGGTAATCAATTTTCTTCCTCCCTGCTTTGCGATACATTGGTGAGTCTGCGCATTTCGCGCTCGTTTAATTCCCGCCATTTGCCCTGCGGCAGCATACCGAGCTTAACACCCGCAATTTCGGTGCGCTTAAGGCGGACAACGCTTAAATCTACTGCCTCGCACATGCGCCTTATCTGGCGGTTTCTGCCCTCATTCAGTATAAAAATAAGCACGGTTCTGTCTTCCTTGCGTTCCGCCACAAAGCAGTCGCAGGGGAGCGTTTTTTTACCGTCAAGCAAAATTCCCTCGCGCAGTTCTATCAGCTTTTCGTCCGTCACATCGCCCTTTACGGTCACGCGGTAGGTCTTGTTTACATGGGAGGAGGGGTGGGTGAGCCTGTTTGCAAAATCACCGTCGTTCGTCATCAGCAGCAGACCTTCGGAATCGCGGTCAAGCCGACCCACGGGGAAAAGGCGCACGCCTGCGTCCTTTACTAAATCGCAAACGTTTTTACGCCCCAATTCATCCTTTGCGGTGGTAACATATCCGCGCGGCTTGTGCAGCATTATATACACCTTTTCGGAAACCGGTACTACCGCCTTGCCGCGAACGGTCACCTTATCCCTTTTGGGATCGACCTTCGCACCGATAACGGCAACATGGCCGTTAACCTTTACCTTTCCGTTTTCTATAAGCTCCTCGGCTTTTCGGCGTGAGGCTACGCCGCACTCCGCAAGATGCTTCTGCAGTCTTATTCTGTTATCCTTCATTCTGTACTCCTAAATGCTTAATAATATGTATTTTATATTGGCTAAAAGCTTTGAACGAACGCTTTGCTGTGGCTTTGTTGCCGCAATGCCGCGCGGAGCTTTTATTTCCACGGTTTCGATAACGCTCCCGTTAAAGCTGTATTCGGCATATCCCACCGTTTCACCGCGGGATACGGGTGCGTATAAAAAGCGGGGCAGATCTATTTTACAGCTTATTTTTTCGGTTTCAAGCGTGTTTATAATATACGGCTCTATAAAAACATCGAGATCTTCATTGTCCGAGCCGATAACGGGCAGGGAAAAATGTGAAATTTGAGGTGTGTAGGAGGTCTGACCTATTGAATCAATCCCGTAATCGAGCAGCGAAATATGGTCGCGCCAGTCATCGGGGTCGCAAAGGGTTACCGCTACCGCAAGCTTACCGTCCCTTCGTGCTGCCGAAACAAGGCAGCGCCCCGATTTTTTGGTAAAGCCCGTTTTGACCCCGATTGCACCATCGTACAGCTTTAAAAGCTTATTGTGGTTTGAAATGGTGCGCTTATACGGCGGATTGCCGTAGCAAAGAGTTGCGGTTTTTGAGGCGGCGGCTTTGGCAAATTCCTCATTTTTAAGTGCAAAGGCGGCAAGCAACGCTAATTCCCGAGCGGTAGTGTAGTGTTCCTCCGCGTCAAGCCCCGAGGGGGTTACAAAGTGCGTGTTTTTAAGACCTAATTCTGCCGCGCGCTTATTCATAAGCTCGGCAAATGCCGTAACCGAGCCGGAAATCGCAATTGCGGTAACATTTGCCGCGTCGTTGCCGGATGCTAAAAGCATACCGTAAAGCAGGTCGTGCAAAGTTACGGTATCGCCCGGCAGCAGCCCCATTGAAGAGCCCTCGACTCGCAGCATATCCGCCGTTACGGTTATTTCCTTTTCCAAATTGCCGTGCTCGCAAAGCAGGAGCGATGTCATTATTTTGGTGGTGCTTGCCATCGGCAGGCGCATATCGGCGTTTTGAGCGTACAAAGCTTCGCCGGTATCGCCGTTTATTACCGCCGCCGCTTTGGCAGACGATGAAACGGCACTTACCGGCAATGAAATAATCGTACATATAATAACAAGCGCGACAATTCTTTTCATAAACTCCACCTCTTAAAAAGCTTATTAAAAGGGGAGAGCTTATATTACTCAGTCTGCGTTTTTGTTTTCATTCTTTGAGAAAAGCTCCTTCGCGCGTTCGATAACATCGGGCGCCATTGCAAACGCTTTTTCGGCGGAGCTTAATTCATTGTATACGGGCATCATTTTAACGCTGCCGTCACACACGGCTATAAAGGCAACAGGTGCTATTGTAACCCCCGCGCCGCCGCCGCCGCCGAAAAGCCCCGATTGGGTCTTGCTCGGAAAATCGCTGCCGCCGGTCGCAAGCCCGAAGGAGACCTTTGAAACCGGCAGCAGGGTAACATCGCCCACCACTATCGGATCGCCTATAATAGTGTTTGCGTCCACCATTGCGCGGAGCTTGTCCATCGTTACATCCATAATGCTTTTAATGCTGTTTTCGCTCATAATTCATTCCTCTTTTTAAATTTATTGAATTCCGAAAGCGCCGCAAAGGCGGCTGCAAGCAGGAAGAATAGCTGTAATTTAATTCTTGCCGAAAATGCAAGACCGGGCTTTGTGCTTTCAAAGTCTGCACGAATATCAATTTGCTTAAATGCAATGCTTGAAAGTGAATCAAGCAGACTTAAAAGCGGGTATACCGCGGAGCAGACCGCGCCGTAATAGATTGCGGTAAGCGCCGCATCGTCTGCCACGACATTTATCCCCAAGCAAAGTCGGGTTATTCTGATATGCCGCAGCTGATTTTTTATTCTTAGAATAAGGGCTTTTACAAAAGCCGTTATCTCGCCGAGTGCGACCCTAAAGCCCTTTTCGCGGTTGAGCTTTTTAAAGGGGTTTTCTGCCTGCTTTTCAGCCTTTTTATCGCTTTCTGCGTCTGATTTGGGCTTTTTAATATCTTTACCGGGCTCGATTTTAAAAATTCGTATTCCCGCAAATCTAACGGTCATAAAAAAATCATCGGTGTACATAATATCAAGGCTTATAGGCAGGAAAAGCAGAAGAGCGATCAAAAGAATGACCGCGGAAATAATAATTAAAGGAATCAAGCGGTCACGCTCCCCGAAGTCTCCGCAGCCGTTTCCTCGTCAAGCGGTATTTGCTCGGCGGTGCTTTCCTCGGCATTCTCGTTTTTAGGCAGCGGCGGCAATTCCGACAGATCGTTTATACCGAAGCAGCGCAGAAAATTTTTGGTGGTGCCGTAAAGCAGGGGCTTGCCGGGTAATTCCAATCTGCCGCGCTCCTCAATAAGCCCTTTTTCCACAAGAGTGGTAACAACGCCCGAGCAATCAACGCCCCTTACCTGCTCGATAAACGATTTTGTAACGGGCTGATTGTAAGCCACAACCGCCAATACCTCAAGCGCGGCGGGGGACAGCGGCGTGCGCCGCCTTATATCGAACATTTTCTTTATATAATCGGCATATTCCGCCTTCGTTGCCAGCTGATATGTGTTATCAAGCCGCAAAAGCTCCAAGCCGCTTTTTTGCTCATTGAGCCTTTTTTCAAGCGCTTCCATTACCTTTACGACCTTTTCGGGCGTGATATCGAAAACCTGCGAAAAGCGGTCTATGCTCTGCGGCTCGCCACCCGAGAAAAGCACCGCTTCAAATGCGGAGGTAAGCTCTGACATTGTCATTTGCGTTTATGCTCCTTAATAAGTGTTATACCTGCGTCCTCTGCGTCGCCCTCAATTTTAACTCGGTTCGCCCTGCAAAGCTCAAGCACCGCCAAAAATGTGGCGACAAGCTCCGAGCGGCTGTTTGCCGTTTTGTAAAGCGACATAAGCTTTTTAGAGCCGCCCGACCACAAATTGCGCATTACAAAAACAATTTTGGTGGATACGGCAACAATTTTTTTTGCCACGATTTTGGTAAACGGCGCGGTTGAGGGCGGTAAACGGCGCTGACCTCTGCCTACCGCCGCAAGATACGAAAGATACATAACATCTGGCGAGTGGGTAAGCTCGTAGGTATTGTCAAATTCAAGCTCGGCAGGCTTACGGACGAATTTATCAAACCCCGACTGCATAGTCGACAGCTGCGCTGCAATCTGCCTACAGACCATATATTCTATCAGCTCGCCCGTCAGTTCCTCCTTAAGCCTTTGAATCTCCTCATGGCGCGGCAGCAGACTTACGGTCTTGATGTATAAAAGCCTTGACGCCATTTCGAGAAATTCGCTTTTTATCTCCATTTCCTCACTGCGGAAAAGCTCTATCTGCGCTAAATACTGGTCTATAAGCACTGACAGCTGAATATCGTAAATATTAAGCTTGTTTCGGGCAATGAGCTGCAAAAGCAGATCGAGCGGGCCCTCGAAGCCTTCGATTTTATAAGACGGTATATATTCCATAATCAAATAAACGCCGCAAACGGCAGGCTTGCCAGCATATTTAAAAGCCACATAACGCCGCTGCTTAAATAGCCAAGCGGTTTATCAAGCACACCGAGCCAGATAAGAGCCATAAGCGCAAAGAATATATAGCGCTCATAGCGCATAAGGGCGTAATACTGCCTGTCCGGCAGAAGTGCGGATAAAAGGCGTGAGCCGTCAAGCGGGGGAATGGGTATCAGGTTGAAAACGGCAAGCGAAACATTTATGCTCGCAATGTAGAAAAAGAAAATTGCAAAGTAAAAAAACACCGCGCCCGTAAGCAGATAACGAAAAATATTGCAGATAATAAGCGATATAAGCGCAACTATCAGGTTAGATACCGGCCCTGCAAGCGCGGTAATCGCCATATCGCGCTTCGGGTGCTTGAAATAGGTTGGATTTACGCCTACGGGCTTTGCCCAGCCGAAGCCGACAAGCAGAATGCAGGCGGCGCCGATGTAATCGATGTGCGCCAGCGGGTTCAGCGTCAGCCTGCCCTGATAGCGGGGCGTGGGGTCACCGAGCTTTGAAGCGGCAAAGCCGTGGGCAAATTCATGTATCGGCAGTGTTAAAAATATTACAACGAGTGTGGAAAGAATGTAAGCTATGCCGTCTCCGACAGAGGTTATTCTTCCCGATATAAGTTGATTTATCAAGCAATACAGCTCCAATCAAAGTAGATAGTATAATTATATAACATAGTTAAAGTAATTACAAGGTTTTTTTGAAGAGAGGCTTTCTTAATTAAATCTTAAAATTTTTAGAGGTTGTTTTTTTGAAAAAATGTGTTATAATTAGTTAGATTTATTGAAACCCGCACTCTGAAAGGAATGTTTGTAAATATGTCTTTCGGTAAAGCAGGAAATACTATCCTACTTTTTTTCAGCCGTACTCTCCCACGCTTTTTTACGGAGAATTTTGAAATAACAAGCACAAAGAAATCAAAAATAATCGGCACGGTCATATGCGCCGTGACCCTTATAGCTGTAATACTCGATGTCAACGCCTACACCTCGCAGGAATTTGCCTCAAAATGGGTGCTGCTCGCGTTTGCGCTTATGTGTCCGTTTATTCTCGGAATCGCCGCGGCATATTCTGTTGTAATCAAAACCGACCGATTAAATAAAATAATGCATTTTGCGGGGCTTTTTCTCATGCCGTTCGTGACCATCACGATGACCGAGTGCCTTAATAATGTGTTTATTTACAATATGACCTATTTGGGCTTCCTCGGGAATTATATGCTCGTGATAATAATGTATTTCCTGGTCTTCGCCGTTTCGGGCAGCTTCAGGCTTTCGTATCTTATAATCAACCCGATACTTTTCGGCTTCGGCGTTGCGCACAGCTATATTATGGACTTCCGCGGCACGCCCTTTATACCTATGGACTTTTTGGGAATAAAGACCGGTATAGGTGTTGCGAACACATATAATTATACTCCCACATATAAAGTAATGACCGCCGCGCTTATATTTATTTTTATTATAATCATAGGCGCAAAAACGAAAACTCCCAAATATAATATTCTTACAAGGGTAATATCGCGCACATTTGCGGGCACCTTTTCCTCGGTTATTCTTATTCTTTTCTATTTCACAAGCATTTTTGCCGATATGGGCATTAAGCCGGATTTCTGGAATCAGTCGAGAGGCTACCATAATTACGGCTTTGCCTTTAATTTCTTCTGCAATACGAAATATCTTTATATGTCGCAGCCGAGCGATTACGACCCCAAGCAGATAAAGAATTATGTGAGCAGCGTCATAAGCGATACCGGCGATAAAAAGAATGAGGAGGACAATTATACAAAGCCCAACATCATTTGCATAATGAACGAATCACTTTCGGATCTGAAGGTACTCGGAAGCCTTGAAACCAACGAGGATTATATGCCGTTTATGCGCAGTCTTACCGAAAATACAATTAAGGGCAACCTTTATGTTCCGGTAATAGGCGCGGGCACCTCAAATACCGAATTCGAGTTTTTGACCGGGCACACGACCGCATTTTTGCCGTCGGGCAGCAACGCGTATATGCTTTACATCAAAAATCCGATAGCCTCGCTTGTTTCCACCCTTAAAGGGCAGGGCTATTCCGCCGCGGCGCTACATCCGTATTATGCCGAGGGCTGGAACAGAACCAAGGTCTACAATTATTTGGGCTTTAATAAATTTACAAGCCTTGAAAATATTATTGATATTTCACTTATGCGCGAATACCAGGCAAACGGCAGTGACCCGAATTACCTGCAATCCTTAATAGAACAGAATTATCCGGGCGAAAATATGCTGATACGACAGTATGTAAGCGATTCATATGACTATAAGCTTTTAATAAGGGACTATGAACAGCGGGATAAGTCCGTTCCGTTCTTCTGCTTTAATGTCACAATGCAGAACCACGGCGGATACACCACAAGCTGCGTAAACTTTGACGAAAGCATTTACGCCACCTCGGTTTCAAAGCCGTATACCAAAGCGAATAAATATCTGTCCCTTGTGAAGGCGAGCGATAACGCCTTTAAGGAGCTGATAGAATACTTTAAAAATGTTGACGAGCCTACGGTCATCTGTATGTTCGGCGACCACCAGCCCTCTGTTGAATCGGATTTTATAGCCGAGGTCATAGGCACGAGCGGTTTGTCGGGGCTTAACCCCGCACAGGAGCAGAGCCGCCATGTAACGCCGTTTATAATATGGGCGAATTACGATATCGGCTCGCAGACCATTGATAAATTAAGCTCGAACTATTTGTCCTCCTTGGTGCTTAAGACAGCCGGAGTTAAGCTTACGGAATATAACAAGTATCTTTTGAAGCTTTCGGAGACACTGCCGGTCATTGATACGGTGGGATATATCGACAGCGAAAACAACTACTACAAATGGAGCGATGTATCTCCCTACAGCCATCTGCTCGCTGAATACGAGAAGATACAGTACAATAATATTTTCGATCAGGCCAACGCCGATTCCGACATATTCTATATTAACGGATATGTGCCTAAGGCTGCCGAAGAAGAAGCGTCAAGTGAGAACGGGGAGGAAAATTAAATGCGCAACACCTCGCTTTGCCATATAGAAAAGGACGGCAAGTACCTTATGCTCCACCGCGTTAAGAAGGAAAACGATTTAAACCGCGATAAATGGGTGGGCATAGGCGGAAAATTTGAGGACGGCGAAAGCCCCGAGGAATGCAACGCGCGCGAGGTGTTAGAGGAAACCGGACTTACGCTGCTTTCATCGCACTACCGAGGAATAGTGACCTTTGTTTCGGATAAATGGGAAACGGAGTATATGCACATATTCCATTCCGATAGCTTCACGGGTGAAATTAAGGAATGTGATGAGGGAGCGCTTGAATGGATTGATAAGCAGGAGCTTTATAACAAACCTATTTGGGAGGGCGACAAAATATTTTTAAGGCTTTTGGAAAAGCCATCGCCCTTCTTTTCGCTGAAGCTTGAATATACAGGCGATAGGCTGATAAATTCCGTTCTGCATTTTGCGGAATAAAAAGAGGAAGTTTTATGAATATCTGCGTTTACGGTGCTTCAAGCAGCACCATTGCAAAATCATATATCAATCCCACGGAGGAATTGGGAGAAAAAATGGCAAAGCGCGGGCATAATCTGGTTTACGGTGCGGGCGCGCTGGGGCTTATGGGTGCAGCTGCGCGCGGCGTTTTAAGGGGCGGCGGAAAAATAATCGGTGTAGCCCCCGCTTTTTTTAAGGTAGACGGCGTACTTTTCGATGAATGCGACGAAATGATCTATACCGATACAATGCGGGAAAGAAAGGGTATAATGGAGGAAAAGTCCGACGCGTTTATCATGACCCCCGGGGGACTCGGCTCATACGATGAATTTTTTGAAATTCTCACATTAAAGCAGCTGGGCAGGCACACAAAACCCATAGCCGTATTTAATATCAACGGTTATTTCGATCCGCTGCGCGCGGTGCTTGAGAATGCGGTAAACAAGCAGTTTATGACCCCGCAAAGCCTGCGGCTGTGCGAATTTTTCGATCGGCCGGAGCGGCTGCTTGATTATCTTGAGAACTGCTCGGGCGTTCTTTATTCGATCTCCGATTATAAGGATATCAAGAGATAGAACAACCGCACGGCTTCGCTTGCTTCACAGGCACGCCTGTTTTTGATAAACGTTTTTTAGGAAATGTCAGGGGATTGCCCTGACATTTTTGTTTCGGTAAAACTTGCTTTTTTAAGCATATGGGTGTATAATTGATAGATTGAAAGTGGGCGAGTTTATGAAAGCAAATTATCATACGCATACGGTACGCTGCAGGCATGCCGTGGGAGACGAGCACGAGTATATTGAAAACGCGATTGCCGCAGGAATGAAAATACTCGGTTTTTCCGACCATACTCCGCAGTTTTTTAAAAGCGGCTATGTTTCGGGCATGAGAATGACCCCCGATGAGGCGCCCGAATATGTAAGCTGTATTAAGAATTTAGCAGAGGAATACAGCGGGAAAATAAAGATTTACACAGGCTTTGAGGCGGAGTATTTCCCGTCACTTTTCCCTGAACTTAAAAGGTTTTGCACAGAGCATAATGTTGACTATATGATAATGGGTCAGCACTTTTTGGAAAATGAGGACGGCGGTTATTATGTAGGCTCGGGCAGCAGCGACAGAAAAATGCTTAAAAAATATGTTGACGAGGTTATAGAGGGCATAAACACGGGCTGTTTCAGCTATATTGCGCACCCCGATGTGTTTCTCTGCTTATCGGATGCCGACTGGTACTACACCGAAAACGAACGGCTTTGCGAGGCGGCAAAAGCGCTCGGAATTCCGCTTGAAATAAACATGCTGGGGCTTATGGGCAGACGGCACTATCCATCTGAAAGATTTTTTAAAATTGCCGCAAAAGTCGGGAATGATGTAATTATAGGGTGCGACGCACACTCGCCCGATATGCTGCTTAACACCGAAATGCAGAAAAATGCGTATGATTTTGCCGCGTCTTTAGGCTTAAAACCGCTCGAAGAACTCAACTTAAAACAAATCAAGTAGGCTTAGGCAAATACCGCAAGAAGGAGGATATCAACATGCAGGAAGAAAACATTTTTGAATTGATAGACGGGAAGAAGTATGCACGATTGCGGGAAGTGCTTTCGGAAATGAACCCTGCAGACATAGCGCAGATATGCGAGGATATCCCCGAGAGGGAGCTGCCGGTTATTTTCAGAATACTGCCAAAAGAGCTTGCGGCAGAGGTCTTTGTTGAAATGGATCCCGATATGCAGCAGCTGCTTATTGAGGCGTTCAGCGATACAGAGCTTAAAGAGGTTATGGACGAGCTGTTTATGGACGATACCGTCGATGTTATCGACGAAATGCCCGCAACGGTGGCAAAGCGTATTTTAAGCCAGACCGACCCCAAAACCCGCAAAATGATTAATCAGTTGCTGGCATACCCCGACGACAGCGCCGGCAGCATTATGACCACCGAGTATATTGACCTTAAAAAGGATATGACGGTGGAACAGGCATTTGACCGCATACGCGCGATAGGTATTGATTCCGAAACCATATACACCTGCTACGTTATAGACCGCAGCCGCCATTTGCTCGGAATAGTTACGGTTAAGGACCTGCTTTTAAACAGCAAGACCTGCGTGCTTTCTGATATAATGGACGAAAACATTATATACGCAAACACTCTGGACGATAAGGAAGAGGTTGCGGGGCAGTTTGAAAAATACGACCTTATGGCGCTGCCCGTGGTGGATAAGGAAAACCGCCTTGTGGGCATTGTAACGGTTGACGACGCTATCGACGTTATACAGGAAGAGGCAACCGAGGATATTGAAAAAATGGCGGCTATTTTGCCGTCAAACCGCACCTATTTCAGAACGGGCGTGTTTTCAACCTTTAAAGCGCGCATACCGTGGCTTTTGCTGCTTATGATTTCCGCCACATTTACGGGCGCCATAATATCCAATTTTGAAGAAAAGCTGACGGTGCTGCCCGCGCTTATAGCCTTTATACCTATGCTTATGGATACGGGCGGAAACTCGGGCAGTCAGTCCTCTGTTACCATTATTCGCGGTATTTCACTCGGCGATATTGAGTTCCGTGATATTTTCAGGGTAATATGGAAAGAAATCCGCGTTGCGCTTTTGTGCAGCACGGCGCTGGCGCTTGTAAATTTTATAAAAATGATTTTGGTGGACTATTTAATGCTGCACTCTTTCGACCCCGGCAAGCAGATAGCCGAAATAGCGGTTGTGTGCCTGACATTATTTTTCACCGTTATTGTGGCAAAAATTGTGGGCTGCACGCTGCCCATACTCGCAAAAAAGGTGGGCTTTGACCCGGCGGTCATGGCAAGCCCGTTTATAACCACGATAGTAGACGCAATCTCGCTTTTCATTTACTTTAACATTGCAATATCCATACTCGGCATTTAGGGGATAAAACATGGCTAACGATAAAATAATAATCAAGGGCGCAAACGAGCACAATCTTAAAAATGTGAGCGTGACCCTGCCGCGTGATAAGCTGATAGTTTTCACGGGGCTTTCGGGCAGCGGCAAATCATCGCTCGCGTTTGATACCATATACGCAGAGGGGCAGCGGCGGTATGTCGAATCGCTTTCCTCCTATGCGCGCCAGTTTTTGGGTCAAATGGAAAAGCCCGATGTTGAGAGCATCGAGGGGCTTTCGCCTGCGATATCGATAGACCAAAAAACAACCTCGAAAAACCCACGCTCTACTGTGGGTACGGTTACCGAAATATACGATTATTTAAGGCTTTTATATGCGCGGGTGGGCGTTCCGCACTGCCCTGTGTGCGGTAAAGAAATAAGCCAGCAGACAACCGACCAAATTGTGGACAGGGTAGCCGCTCTGCCCGAAGGCAGCAAAATTCAGATACTCGCACCCGTGGTAAGGGGCAGAAAGGGCGAGCACGTAAAAGAGCTTGAAAACGCAAGAAAGCAGGGCTATGTAAGGGTAAAAATTGACGGGAATATCTACGATTTATCCGAAGAAATAAAGCTTGAAAAGAATAAAAAGCACAGCATTGAAATTGTGGTGGACAGGCTTGTTGTAAAGGAAGGTATGCGTTCCCGCCTTGCTGACAGCATTGAAACCGCCGCGGCAGTTTCGGGCGGCACGGTCACTGTGGACGTGATAGGCGGGGAGGAGCTGCAATTTTCGCAGAGCTTTGCCTGCGAGGAGCACGGTATCAGCATACCCGAGCTTACCCCTACAATGTTTTCCTTTAACAGTCCGTTCGGCGCTTGCCCCACCTGCACGGGGCTTGGAATTTTTATGAAGGTAGACCCGCAGCTTGTTATAAACGATGAGTCAAAATCGCTGTTAGACGGCGCTATACGCGCCTCGGGCTGGGGGGTAAACTCCTGGTTTTACCCCGATTCGGGCAGCATTGCCACAATGTATTACAACGGGCTTGCCGATTACTACGGCTTTGATATTAACACGCCCTACAAGGATTTATCGGACGAGGTAAAGCACGCCGTGCTTTACGGCACAAACGGCGTAAAGCTGAAACTAAAGCGCAGCGGCACCTTCGGCGGCGGGCAGTACGAAGCTCCGTTTGAGGGAGTTATAAATAACCTTGAGCGCCGCTATAAGGAGACCACGAGCGACTATGCACGCGCAGAAATTGAAAGCTATATGACCGAGCGCCCCTGCCCCGATTGCCGCGGCGCAAGGCTGAAGCCCGAGTATTTGGCGGTTACGGTTGGCGGCAAAAGCATTAAGGAATTTTGCGATTTATCGGTAACCGACGAGCTTGCCTTTTTAAATACCATGAACTTTGGTCAGCGCGACGGTATGATTGCAAAGCCGATCTTAAAGGAAATACGCGAGCGCCTTACCTTCCTTGAAAGCGTTGGGCTTGAGTACCTTAACCTTTCGCGTGCGTCCGGTACGCTTTCCGGCGGCGAGAGCCAGCGAATAAGGCTTGCCACGCAGATAGGCTCATCCCTTATGGGTGTGCTTTATATACTCGATGAACCGAGCATAGGGCTGCACCAGCGGGATAACGACAGGCTTATAGCCACCCTCAAAAGGCTGCGCGACCTTGGGAACACCGTTATTGTGGTGGAGCACGATGAGGACACAATGCGCGCCGCAGATTATATTGTAGACGTAGGCCCGGGAGCGGGTATTCACGGCGGCAATATAGTATTTTCGGGCACCGTGCCCGAGCTTGAAAAGTGCACTGATTCCATAACCTCCGATTATCTTACGGGGCGCAGAAAAATACCTGTGCCCGCAAAAAGGCGAAAGGGCAACGGAACGTTTCTTGAAATAAAGGGCGCGGCGGAAAACAACCTTAAAAAGATAAACGTTAAAATTCCGCTGGGCACATTCACCTGCGTTACGGGCGTTTCGGGCAGCGGTAAATCATCATTTGTAAACGAAATTGTTTACAAAGTGCTTGCAAACAGGCTTAACCGCGCAAAGACCATACCCGGAGCATACAAGAGCTTTGAGGGAACGGAAAACCTTGATAAGGTAATAAATATTGACCAGGCGCCAATAGGCAGAACGCCGCGCTCAAACCCCGCCACATATACGGGTGTTTTCGGGGATATTCGCGAGCTTTTCGCATCCACAAAGGACGCGAAGACACACGGCTACACCGCGGGGCGGTTCTCATTTAACGTTAAGGGTGGCAGGTGCGAAGCCTGCCAGGGCGACGGTATTCTTAAAATAGAAATGCACTTTTTGCCCGATATTTACGTGCCGTGCGAGGTGTGCGGCGGCAAAAGGTACAACCGCGAGACCTTGAATGTGCTTTACAAGGGCAAGAGCATTTATGACGTGCTTGAAATGACGGTGGAAGAGGGTATGAACTTCTTTGAGAGCATACCGCGTATTCACCGCAAGCTGAAAACGCTTTTTGATGTGGGACTTGGCTATATTAAGATAGGTCAGCCCGCCACCACCCTTTCGGGGGGCGAGGCGCAGCGCGTAAAATTAGCGGCGGAGCTTTCAAAGCGCAGCACGGGCAAGACGGTTTATATTCTTGACGAGCCGACTACGGGCTTGCACACGGCGGACGTGCATAAGCTGATTGAGGTTTTGCAGCGCTTTGTGGACGGCGGAAACACCGTGCTTGTAATAGAGCATAATTTGGATGTTATTAAAACGGCGGACTATATTGTGGACCTAGGACCCGAGGGCGGCGATAAGGGCGGCACGGTGGTGTGCGCGGGAACGCCCGAAAAAATAGCCGCCTGCGAAAAATCCTACACGGGTAAGTTCTTGAAAAAACTGCTTTAAATTTACACATTATTCACCAAACGTGCGTTTTCAGCGTATAAAATGAAACAAATGGGGTGAAAATGCTTGTTCGGGTATGTAAGGGCTTGCAAGCCGGAGCTTAAAATCAAGGAATACGAGACCTACAAGGCGGTTTATTGCTCACTTTGCCGTCTTATGGGGCGGGAATACGGCTTGTGGTCGCGCTTCACCTTAAGCTATGATTTCACCTTTTTGGCGCTGCTTAATATGTCGCTTAAAAGCGGCTGCGACCCTGTGGAGCGCGGCAGGTGCTTTTTCAACCCCTTAAAAAAGTGTAACTACTGCAAAAACAGCGAGCCGCTTTATATGCCCGCCGCGGCGGCAATGATAATGTGCTACTATAAGCTTTTGGATAATATATCCGATGAAAAGGGAATTAAGAAAATAGGGTATATTATTATTAAGCCGCTTTTTAAAAGGGCAAATAAAAAAGCCGCGAAAAAGTTCCCGCAGCTTGAAAAGATAATTTCGGATTATATTTCGGCGCAAACAGCGCTTGAAAAGGCAGGCTGCCGCGAATTAGACGCTGCTGCCGACCCCACGGCGCGGGCACTTTCGGAAATTTTGCAGCTTTGCAGTGAAAGCCCCGCTCAAAAACGGGTGCTCGACCGCATGGGCTACTGCATAGGCAGGTATATATATTTGCTTGACGCGGCGTGTGATTTACCTGACGATATTAAAAGCGGTTCTTACAACTGCCTTTCCTACACCTGCGAGGGCGACCCGGCGGAATATGCAAAAAACCGAATAACGCCGCAGCTCTATTTCTGCGCTAACGAGGCGGGCAAGGCGTTTGAACTGTTGGATATTAAAAAATACAGATCCCTGCTCGGAAATATAATCTATTTGGGACTTGAGGATACATTCAAAAAGGAGCTTGGCAAAAATGACAAATCCGTATGAGGTGTTGGGCGTTTCCGAAAACGCAAGCGATGAGGAAATTAAAAAGGCTTACAGGGAGCTGGCGAGGAAATACCACCCCGATAATTACGCCGATAACCCGCTTTCCGACTTGGCGGGCGAAAAGATGAAGGAAATAAACGATGCCTATGACCAGATCGTGAACTCCCGCCGCGCGGGGCAGACATCGGGCGGCAGCGCGTATAACGCAAATGCGGCTTCATCCTTTCCCGAGGTGCGCAGCCTTATAAATCAGGGCAGGCTTGAGCAGGCGCAGGAGGTGCTTGACGGCGTACCGCCGCAGCAGCGTGATGCCGAGTGGTATTTCTTAAACGGCACAGTGCTTTATCGCCGCGGCTGGTTTGACCAGGCGTTTACAAGCTTTTCAACGGCTGCAAGAATGAACCCGAATAACCCCGAATACCAAAATGCGGCGCAAAATGCCGCGCGCCAGCAGGGAAGACAGTATAACCCCTACCGCAGCTACGGCGGAAACGGCAGCTGCAGCGCGTGCGATGTGTGCCAGGGGCTTGTTTGCGCCGATTGCTGCTGCGAGTGTATGGGCGGCGACCTAATACCCTGCTGCTGATATGAAACAAACGGTTAAAATCACACTCTGCGGAATACTCGCGGCGCTGTCGGCGGTCTTTATGCTGCTTTCCTATTTTCCGTATTTAACCTACGCAGTGCCCGCCGTTGCGGGGCTGTTTATAATGGTCGCGGTAATCGAAGCGGGATACAAATGGGCGCTGGGCGCGTATATAGCCGCCTCGGTGCTTGTATTCCTGTTTGCCGAGCCGGAGGGCAAGCTTTTGTATATCTGCTTTTTCGGGTATTATCCTATTTTAAAGGCGGTATTTGACAGGCGCAAAAGCCGCATTGTCGAGTGGGTCTTAAAGCTTGCGGTTTTCAATGCGGCAATCATTGCGGTTTATGCGGTTTTTGCCCGCCTTTTCGGAGTATCCCTTGAAGAATTCGGGGAGCTCGGTAAATACAGCGAGTATATTTTTCTGCTGCTCGGCAATGCTGTGTTTGTGCTTTACGATATTGCCGTTTCGCGCTCGGCGGCGGTTTATATGCATATGCTTCACCCGAGGGTGCAGAGAATTTTAAGGGGAAAATAAAACTGTAGGGGATGAACGGTTTGAGAATTAAAAAAGCGGCGGCAATTTTGCTGGCTCTCGTTTGCGCCTTGGCTTTCGCCGGGTGCGGCGGCGTGGGACAGACCTCTTCCGATACTGCGCTTGTCGGCGCAAAGGCGGAGCCGGAAAAGGAATTCAAGGTCGAAAAATTCAATCTGAAATTCAGAACGCCGGCTGACTGGAAGGACGACAATAAGGATACCGAGCTTGACTGGTACTGCGGAAACGATTCGGTCGGCATGGGAATCTTCGGCTATTACCGCTCCGATTTTGCAAGCGGTACAAATATCATCGATATTCTGTCGCAGCAATCGAAGGATAACACCGAGCGTTATATAAATGTTCAAAGGGTGGAGCATACGCCTGCCTTCTCATCAACAGATAAGAAGATAACAACCGAGCTTTACTCCGCAGAATATAAGGAATCGAAAATTTACCAGTATTTCTGCTATGTTGAGTTTAAGGAAAGCGATGAATTTTTCTGGGTGACCTTTTCATCGCAGCCCTCGTATATGAAAAAGAATTTCAAAATGCTTGAGAGCATAATTGATTCCTTTGAAATTGAAAAAGGCGGCGAAAAATAATGAAAATGCAGGAAAGCGTTTTAAGACGCGTCAGAATGGTTGAGGAAAAGCACGGAATTACATATGCCAAAACAGACGGAAGGCTGTATAAGGCGCTGAGAGTCAGCTATACTTTGCTTTTTATTTACACTATGGGTATAAATCTGCTGTTTATATGCGGCATGCTGATAACAAGGCTCGGAACGGATAATTTTAAGGGTATCTTAAACTCGCTTATTACGGTTATTGTTTGTACGGTGCTTATAATTGCGGGTTATGTTTTAAGCTTTACGCGGTTTAAGCTTGTTTCGGGAATTTTAAGTGTACTGCCCGAAATTATGCTGGTGGTGGTTTTCGGGTCTATTATGAAGGATTCGCTCGGCGTAATGGGCTTTAAGGTCTCTTATTTTTGGCGGCATTTCGCTCCGCTTTTGATTCTTGTAATTTTAATGGCTGTTACAACCGTGATTGCGGTAAGAGCACGCATTAAGACCGAAAAGCAGTACAAAAAGGTTTTGGATAATCTTTACGCGCTTTACAGCCTTAATTCCGACGATATTTCCGACGAGCAATGGGAAGCCTTCCTGGAGGAATACGACCCGACCGATTATAAAAAAATATACAAGGAAAGTAAGCAGATTTCCGAAGAAAATACGGAGGAATAACGCGGGAATTCCACCTGAACCGCGGACTTTGTTAAAATTATCTTGCAATAAAACGGAATATGGTATATAATATATTCAATAGCTTTTTGGAGGGCAAAAATAAATGAATTTTAATCCTATAACTTTGGCAGACAGTGCCGCAACAAACACCGCTGCGAACGGCCCGCAGAGCATGATTTTAATGATTGTATGGCTTGCGGTTATTTTCGGCGCTATGTATTTTATTATGATACGGCCGCAGCGCAAAAAACAAAAAGAAGAAAAGAAAATGCGTGATAATCTCCAGGTAGGGGATGAAATTGTTACTATCGGCGGAATTTACGGCAGGGTTATTTCTCTTAAAGAGGAAACCATCGTAATCGAGTCCGCAAGCGACCACAGTAAGCTTACGATTGCTCGCTGGGCGTTACAGACCAATCTTACGGTTCATGACGACACGGTTACAAAATAATAAGTAATACATTTTGTCCCTCCCGAATATAATTATTCGGGAGGGAATTTCTATGAAAAAAGACCTTTTAACGGGAAAGAGCGGAAAAATCGGTTTAATAATCAAGGCTTTGCTGCTGTTTGCGGCGGTTTTCGCGGCGGCGGTAATGTTTTTTGCGCTCATAATGTATATTTTTGCGGCGGGCTTTAAGTATTCCGCACTTTTTGCAACGCTTTCGGCGGCTTCGGGCGCTTTTGCGGCGGCGTTTTATCTTTCGGGAAAAAACGGCAGCCGCGGCTGGCTTACGGGCGCGGCGGTCGGCGGAATTGTTTTTTGTGTTTTAACGCTTATATCGCTGATGATAAACCGCGGCGGACTTACGCAGAACACGCTGTTCCGCTTTGTTATTCTTATGCTGTCGTCGGTAATAGGCGGGATATTGGGCGTTAATCGCAAATCGCAGCACAAATACATATAGTTGAGCGTGTCGATTTTTCGACACGCTCTTGGCGGGAATGCCGCTCGCAAAAATTAAAGATTTTTGGCTGCACTCCCTACTCTTGCGGTACCCAAAGAAAATATTCGCTTGGAGCGCGAATTTTCTTTGACCGCGGCGCCATAACACCCTCCTTTAATCCGCCACAGGCGGCAGTCGGTTGTTATGCTCCGCCAATACCACCCCAGTGTTCTTAAAAATAGCTTTTTAAGCTATTTTTCGCTTACAAGGTGTTTTTCCGCCGCGCATGTCAGCGGAAAAACAGAGATGCGGCGTGAACGCCGCAGAAATAGGATTTGGGGTTTATTGACAGACTGTAAATATAATATTCGGAATGCGTAATGCGGAATTAAATGAATTTTTTGCGCTTAGATTGAATATTGAGGTTAAAAAGCACCAAATATCATACAGAGAGACAAAAAACTTGACAAGAGTACCGCACAGAATGTAGAATATACAGTGTATGTAAGGTTTATTGATATCGGTAAGTGAGAGCCGGTATTTTTATAAAAAATTAAAAAAGAAAAAATTCGGAGGAAATCTATTTAATGAATGAAACAAACGAAAAAAAGAATGTAGGTAAGAGTACGGGAACAAGCGGAAGATACAGAAAGACCCCCGCCAAGAAAACGGCGGAAGCCAAAACGACGGTCGAGACCAAAAGGGCATCGGAAAAGCCTGCGGCACAAAGGACCGTGCAGAAGCGCACGGGTACCGCAGCCGCAGCCAAAACAAGAAGCTATACCCCCAGAAAAAACACCGGCGCAAGAAATAAAAAGCCGCTTAAAATAATACCGCTCGGAGGTCTCGGTGAGATAGGAAAGAACATAACCCTGTATGAATATGACGGCGATATGTTCTTGGTGGACTGCGGTATGTCCTTCCCGGATGAGGAAACTCCGGGTATCGATATTGTAATACCCGATTTCACCTATGTGCTTGAAAACAAGGATAAGATCAAGGGTATGGTTGTGACCCACGGTCATGAGGATCACATCGGTGCAATACCGTATTTGCTGCGCAACTTTAATGTTCCGATATACGCCACACGCCTGACAATCGGGCTTATAGAGGGCAAGCTTAAGGAGCACCGCCTGCTGTCCAGCGCAAAGCTTAACACCGTAGCTCCCGGCGAGACGGTGAAGCTCGGCAAATTCACGGTGGAATTTATACATGTGAATCACTCGATCCCCGATTCGGTCGGCTTTGCGATAACCTGCGGTGCGGGCACTGTTGTGCAAACGGGCGACTTTAAGATTGACACTACACCGATAGATGATTTTGTTATAGATATCGGAAGATTTTCGGAACTCGGCAAGCAGGGCGTTTTGGCGCTTATGTCCGACTCCACAAACGCTGCAAGACCCGGATATACTCCGTCGGAGCGCATAGTCGGCGAGTCGTTTTCAAAGCTTTTCGGTCAGGCAGGGGACAGCCGCATTATAGTAGCCACCTTCTCGTCCAATATTCACCGTATTCAGCAGATAATCGATGAAGCGGTGCGCTGCGGCAGAAAGGTTGCGGTTTCGGGCAGAAGCATGATAAATGTTGTCAATGTTGCCGCAAACCTCGGATATCTCAATGTGCCGGACAATGTGCTGGTTGATATCGAAATGATAAGAAATTACCCCGCAAATGAAATGGTTATCGTAACCACGGGCAGTCAGGGCGAGCCGATGTCTGCGCTGCACCGCATTGCATTTTCGGAGCACAGGCAGGTTGAAATTATACCGGGGGATATGATAATAATTTCGGCAAATCCGATTCCCGGCAACGAAAAGCTTGTTAATAAGGTTATAAACGAGCTCATGAAGCGCGGCGCGAATGTCGTGTATGAGAGAATGTACGATGTTCACGTTTCCGGACACGCCTGCCAAGAGGAATTAAAGCTTATGATGAGCATTATCAAGCCGAAATACTTTATTCCCCTGCACGGCGAGCAGATGCACCTTGTAAAGCATGCGGGGCTTGCGCGGCAAATGGGCATACCCGAGGATAATATTTTAATAGCCTCGAACGGCAGCGTTATTGAGGTTACAGATAAGAGCATTAAATCCACCGAAACCGTTCAGGCGGGCAGAGTACTGGTTGACGGACTCGGAGTCGGCGATGTCGGCAGCATAGTTCTGCGTGACAGAAAGCATTTGGCAGATGACGGTATTATTATCATTGCCGTATCTATCGACAGCGTGACTCATGCGATAATTTCGGGCCCCGATGTGGTATCCCGCGGATTTGTATATGTTAAGGAATCCGAAAGAATGATGAACGACATAAGCCATTTAGTCTGCGATACGGTTGACTATTCAATGTCGGCGGGTATTCACGACTGGGCATCGGTCAAAACAAAAATTAAAGAGCGTGTATCGCGTTATGTGACCACAAAAACGCGCCGCGCGCCTATGATTCTTCCCATAATAATGGAGGTTTAAAGCAAATGAAGGTAGTATTGTTACAGGATGTCAAGGGTCACGGCAAAAAGGGTGAGCTCTGCAATGTATCCGACGGCTACGCCCGCAATTTCCTTTTCCCGAAGAAATTGGCGGTAGAGGCGGATAACGCCGCTTTAAATGAGCTTAAAAACCGCGAGGAGGCAAAGGAACACCACCTTAAGGAGGAGATTGCCGCGGCAAATGCGCTTGCCGAAAAGCTGAACGGCAAAACCGTTACAATTACGGCAAAGGCAGGCTCGGGCGGCAGACTTTTCGGCTCTGTTACCTCAAAGGAAATAGCGGCTGAAATTAAAAATGCCTTCGGAATTGAAATCGACCGTAAAAAAATGAGCGTGGCGGATATAAAGGCTTTCGGTGAGTACACTGCAGAGATAAAGCTGCACAAGGGCATTTCCGCAAAGCTGACAGTTAAGGTAACGGAGTAAAAAGGATGGCTGACGAAAAGCTTATCTACGACCTTGACGGGGCACGGCTGCCGTATTCCGTTGAAGCGGAGCAGGCAGTTTTGGGGTCTATTATTATAGACCCCAAATGCCTTAATGATGTTGCAACATCTATTAAAGCCGAGTATTTCTATATTCCGCAGCACCGCGAAATATATGCGACCTTGGCTGAAATGTATGAGCTCAGCCAGACCATCGATTTTATATCACTGCTTGAAAAGCTGAAGCGCGACGGCGTTTATGACGAGGCGGGCGGGAAAGCATATCTCACTCAATTGGTGCAAACCGTTCCGTCTGCCGCGAATGTGCTTACATATGTGGCAATCGTAAGGGAACGCTATACCGCGCGTTCGCTTATGACGGCGGCGCAGGATATAATCAAGGATATCAACGATAACGCGCTTGATTCCTCCCGCCTGCTTGACAGCGCCGAACAGCGCATTTACGAAATTCGTCAGGGCAGGGAAGTAACCGGTCTTACGCACATTAAAAGCGTAATTGAAAACGAGACCTATGACCGACTTTCCAAAATGGCAGACCCCGAGACCCGCGCGGACTATGTGGGTATACCCTGCGGTATAGGCGAGCTTGACAGGATGATAACGGGACTTAATAAATCCGACCTTATAATCCTAGGTGCGCGCCCCGGTATGGGTAAAACCTCGTTTGCGCTTAATATTGTGCGGAATGTGGCGGTTAATACCGGCAGAACGGTCTGCTTTTTCTCGCTTGAAATGACCCGCGACCAGTTGGCACAGCGTATGCTTTCAAGCGAGGCTGGTATAAAGAGCGAAAAGCTCCGCACAGGCGAGCTTGATGAGGACGAGTGGACAAGGCTTGCACAGGCGGGCGATGCGCTTTCAAAGGCGGATATATATTTCGACGAGACCTCATCTATAACCGTGCCCGAAATGAAGGCAAAGCTCAGAAGAATGAAAAAGGTAGATCTTGTGGTTATTGACTATTTGGGTCTTATGCACTCCGCGAGGCAGATTGATAACCGTGTACAGGAAATTTCGGAAATCACCCGTAACCTTAAAATAATGGCAAAGGAGCTTAAGGTTCCGGTTATTGCCTGCGCGCAGCTTTCGCGCGGCACCGAGGCAAAGGGTAAATCGCATAAGCCTGCACTTTCGGATTTAAGAGATTCGGGCTCTATTGAGCAGGATGCGGATATAGTGCTCTTCCTCTACCGCGACGCATATTACGATAGTGAAAAATCCGATGACGAGGATCTGAGCGATCAAACAAAATCGGAATGCATTGTGGCTAAAAACCGCCACGGTGAGATCGGTACGATACCGCTTCACTGGGACGGTCAGTTTACCAGATTTACTTCTGTGGATGTGTTCAGGTGATGGAAGAAAAGATTTTAAACGCCGTAAAGCGCTTTTCGCTGTTATCATGCGGCGAAAGGGTTACGGTTGCGCTGTCGGGCGGGGCGGATTCGGTGTCCCTGCTTTTTGCTCTGCTGCAGCTGCAAAAAAAGCTCGGTATTTCCGTATCGGCTGCGCATTTTAACCATATGATACGCGGCGCGGAGGCTGACAGGGACGAAGCCTTTGCACGGGAGCTTTGCGAAAGGCTCGGCGTTCCGTTTATTGCGGGGCGCGGCGATGTTCCGAAATACGCGGCGGAAAATAAAATAAGCGAGGAAACCGCGGCGCGGCTTCTTCGCTACGCTTTTTTGGAAAGGGCAGAGGGGCTTGTTGCCACGGCGCACACCGCGAGCGACAATTTTGAAACCGTACTTTTTAATTTAACGCGCGGCGCGGCGCTCGGCGGACTGTGCGGAATACCGCCGAAAAGAGGCAAATTTATCCGCCCGCTGCTTTTTTGTACACGGGAGGATATCGAGGAATACTGCAGAGATAATCATCTCGAATTTATTACCGACAGCACCAATTTATCCGATGATTATACGCGAAACCGGATAAGGCACAATGTAATACCGATTTTGAAGGAGATAAATCCGTCGGCCGAAACGGCGGTTATGAGGACAGTTTTATCGCTTTCGGAAGCAAACGACTTTATATCGGGTATTGCCGACAAATTTTTGTCGGACAATATAAGGGACGGCGGACTGTGTGTAGCCTCATTGCCGCACCCGGCAGCTGCAAAGGCGGCAATCAGGCGCTTTGCGGAAATATGCACGGGTCTTCAGCCCGACAATACACACACAGAGGCTTTGTATTATACCGCCCTCAACGGCGGAAGAACGAGCCTGCCCGGTGATTTCGAGGGCGTTTGCAAAAATAAAATACTGAAGATTAAAGATATAAGTGCCGAAAAGGGTAAAAAATACCTATTTGAGGTTAAAACGGAGCGGCGAATTAACGATTTATTTACAAAAGACGAAAAAGTTAATAATTTGTTATTAAAAAATTCGATTGCCTGTGATAAAATTATAGGACAATCTGTATTGAGAACAAGGCAGCCGGGCGACAGCATAAGGCTTGCGGGCCGCGGCTGCACCAAAACTCTCAAAAAGCTTTATAATGAGCTTGCAGTACCTGAGAATATGAGGGAGCATCTTCCCGTCATGGCGGACGATAAGGGCGTTATATGGATATACGGCATAGGCGTTGCCGACCGCTGTGCGGTCACAAAAAAAACGAAGGAGATTACGGTTATTACCGCTTCGGCGGTGCAAAATATTACGGATTAAGGGGTTGAACGAATTGTCGCTTGACAAGGATGTGGAAAGAATACTGGTGACAGAGGAGGAGGCAAAAGCAATCTGTAAGCGCTTGGGCGAGCAGATTTCAAAGGACTACGAGGGCAAGCGCCTCTTGCTTGTGAGCGTGCTCAAGGGTGCTGTCGTGTTTATGGCGGACTTAATGCGCTCAATAACCTGCGACTGTCAGATCGATTTTATGGCGGTATCCTCTTACAGCGGAACCAAAACCACGGGCGTTGTTAAATTCAAAAAGGACCTTGATATTGACCCGGACGGCTGCGATATACTGTTGGTTGAGGATATTCTCGATTCGGGCGTTACGCTGGCTTACCTGAAAAATGTTTTGATGGACAGAAACGCCGCAAGCATTAAGGTTTGCGCGTTTTTGGATAAACCCGCAAACCGCCGCGCGGATATTCAGGCGGACTATGTGGGAAAAGTAATACCGGATGAATTTGTAATCGGCTATGGGCTTGATTATGATGAAAAATACAGAAATTTGCCTTATGTCGGGGTTTTATCACCTAAGGTCTACGCCGACAAATAGGAAAGGAGCTTTAACCCTTGAACAAGAATTTGAAAAATGTGCTTTTGTTTATAGGAATCCCCATTGCGTTCATAATCGCGGTGCTTTCGGTTTCCTATCTTTCAAAAACCACGGTTGAAACAAAGTATTATGAAATCGTTGAGTTGGTTACGGAAAATAAAATTTCCGAGTTCAGCTTAAATCTCCACAGCGGTCAGCTTATCTACACAAAGCGCGACGACGGCAAAAGCTACCGTTATACGGTTGCCGACCCCTCGATATTTTATAACGACGTAAACGATTTTGTACTGAAAAACAATTCGGAAAACAGCGGAACCGATAAAATAATCAAGTACGATTATAAATCGGGCGGAGAGACCGCATGGATAATGAATCTGCTGCCGACTCTTATAACCCTCGGAGTTATGGTGCTATTCTGGGTATTCATTATGAAGCGTATGAACGCCTCAATGGGTACGGATAAAACCATGGGCTTCGGAAAAGCAAAAGTCCGAAAGGATGACGGCAGGCGCAAGACCACATTTGCGGATGTTGCGGGAGCAGACGAGGAAAAAGAGGAAATGGCTGAAATAGTCGATTTCCTCAAAGACCCGAAAAAGTATAACGAGCTGGGCGCTAAAATACCCAAGGGCGTTTTGCTTGTGGGCCCTCCCGGAACGGGTAAAACTTTACTTGCGCGTGCGGTTGCAGGCGAGGCGGGAGTCCCCTTCTTCTCAATTTCGGGCTCGGATTTCGTTGAAATGTTCGTAGGCGTGGGAGCTTCGCGTGTGCGCGACCTTTTCGGCGAGGCAAAGCGCGAGGCTCCGGCCATTATATTTATTGATGAAATAGATGCGGTGGGCAGGCAGCGAGGCGCGGGTCTCGGCGGCGGCCATGACGAGCGCGAGCAGACTCTTAACCAACTGCTTGTTGAAATGGATGGCTTCGGCGCTAATGAGGGCGTTATAGTAATGGCGGCGACCAACCGCCCCGATATTCTCGACAAGGCGCTTCTGCGCCCGGGTCGTTTCGACCGTCAGATAACCGTAAACTACCCGGATGTTAAGGGCAGGGAGGAAATACTCAAGGTTCATTCAAGAGGCAAACCGCTCGGTCCAGATGTTAACCTTGCCACCATCGCAAAATCCACCTCGGGCTTTACCGGCGCAGACCTTGCAAACCTGCTTAACGAGGCGGCGCTGCTTGCTGTGCGTCACGGTAAAAAGGCAATCACACAGCAGGAGATCGAGGAAGCCACCATTAAGGTGGTTATGGGTGCGGAGAAAAAATCCCACATTGTATCGGATAAGGATAAAAAGGTTACCGCATACCATGAGGCAGGTCACGCAATCGTTTCTTACTTCCTGCCGACGCAGGATCCCGTACACCAGATTTCAATTATTCAGCGCGGTATGGCTGCGGGCTATACAATGTATCTGCCGGTTGACGAAAAGGGTCACACCTCCAAAAATCAGCTTTCCGAGCAGATATGCTCCTTGCTCGGCGGCAGAGCAGCAGAGCAGCTGACGCAGGATGATGTATGCACGGGCGCTTCAAACGATATTGAGCGCGCAACCTCGCTTGCAAGACAGATGATAACCAAGTTCGGCATGAGCGACAGACTCGGTCTGGTTACCTACGGTCATGATAATAACGAAGTATTTTTGGGCCGTGATTTCTCGTCCACACCGAACTATTCGGAAAAGACTGCCGCCGCAATCGATGAGGAGATCGAGGCAGTCGTAATGAAACAGTATGCAAAGGCACTGGAGCTTTTGAATAATGCTATGCCGAAGCTGCACGCCGTTGCCAAGGTTTTGTTTGAAAAGGAAAAAATTTCGGGCGATGAGTTCAGAGCCATAATGGAACAGTAATTTTAAATCAAGGAACCGCAAACCGCTTTTCAAGAACGGCTGCGGTTCTTTCTGTGTTTTGTGAGATGCTTTAAGGTTTTGTCCGTTTTTTTATTCTTTGAATTAAAAAGAATTGAAAAAAGCAATCAAATGTATTATAATTAAATGGAATTTTATTAACAAGGAGAAACAACAGTGGCTTTTCCGCTTGAAAACATAAGAAATTTCTGCATAGTGGCGCATATAGACCACGGCAAATCGACCCTTGCAGACAGGCTTTTGGAGCTGACGCAATCGGTATCCGAGCGCGATATGGAGGAACAGATACTTGATAGCATGGACTTAGAGCGCGAGCGCGGCATTACCATTAAGGCTCACGCCGTAACCCTTTATTATAAGGCGAAGGACGGCAGGGAGTATGAGCTGAATCTTATAGATACTCCGGGACATGTTGACTTTAACTATGAGGTTTCGCGTTCGCTTGCGGCGTGCGAGGGTGCGGTGCTTGTGGTGGATGCGTCGCAGGGAATCGAGGCGCAGACCCTTGCCAACACCTATTTGGCGGTGGATCACGGGCTGGAGCTTTTGCCGGTTATAAACAAGATTGATCTGCCCTCCGCAGAGCCGGAGCGGGTCAAAAAGGAAATTGAGGATGTTATAGGCATTCCCGCAGAGGACGCACCCATGATATCCGCCAAAACGGGGCTCAATGTCGAAGAGGTGCTGGAGCGCATCGTTACCGATATTCCGGCTCCCAAGGGCGACAGATCCGCACCGCTTAAGGCGCTCGTATTCGATTCCTATTACGACCCATACAAGGGTGTTGTGGTTTATTTCAGGGTAATAAGCGGCAGGCTTAAAACAGGGGATAAAATTAAAATGATGGCAACCGGCGCCGATTTTGATACGGTTGAAATAGGCAGAAAGCGCGCAACCTATATGGAGCCGTGCGATACGCTTGAAGCGGGCGAGGTGGGCTATCTTACCGCGTCAATCAAAACGGTGGACGAGGCGCGTGTGGGCGATACCGTGACCCTTGCCGAAAACCCGGCGGACGCTCCGCTTGAGGGTTACAGAAAGGTGAATCCCGTAGTTTTCTGCGGAATTTACCCGGCGGACGGCGCAAAGTACCCCGACCTTCGCGAAGCGCTTGAAAAATTGAGCCTTAACGATGCGTCGCTGCTTTTCGAGCCCGAAAGCTCAAAGGCGCTCGGCTTCGGCTTCCGCTGCGGCTTTTTGGGGCTTTTGCATATGGAAATCATCGAGGAACGGCTCGAACGCGAGTATAATCTCGATCTTGTTACCACCGCGCCGAGCGTTGAGTATAAATTCCTGCTTACAAACGGTGAGACCGTAACGGTGGATAACCCCACAAACTACCCCGACCCGGCAGTTATAGCCGAGGCGCTTGAGCCTGTGGCGGATGTGCATATATACAGCCCGAGCGAATATGTGGGCGCGATTATGCAGCTTTGCGAGGAGCGCCGAGGAGTGTATACCGATATGAAGTACATGGGCGACAGGGTGGATATTCACTATGTAATGCCTATGGGCGAAATTGTTTACGATTTCTTTGACGCGCTGAAATCCCGCACAAAGGGCTACGCAAGCTACGATTACGAGGCAAAGGGCTATGAAAAATCAAAGCTGGTAAAGCTTGATGTTATGCTTGCGGGCGATGTGGTGGACGCACTTTCCTTTATAGTCCATTCGGATAACGCATACAATAAAGCCCGCCGCATTGCCGAAAAACTGAAGGATTACATTCCGCGCCAGCTTTTCGAGGTGCCTATACAGGTGGCGGTGTCCGGCAAGATAATCGCGCGCGAAACGGTTAAGGCACTCAGAAAGGATGTTCTTGCAAAGTGCTACGGCGGCGATATTACCCGAAAGAAAAAGCTGCTTGAAAAGCAGAAGGAGGGTAAAAAACGCATGCGCCGCTTAGGCTCTGTGGAGGTTCCGCAGGAGGCGTTTATGGCGGTATTAAAGCTTGACGAATAAGGAGAGTATAAAAAATGACAAGAGCGGAAAGACATAAGGCAATAGTAAAGCGCAGAATTTTCATTGCCGTTTGCGTTTGCATTTTGGCAGCGCTGATTTTACTGATAGCGTTTGTTATAAAGTCAGCGTTCGGCGGCAAAAAGACTGATGGCTCGGATGTTTCGCAAGGGAGCAGCAGCGCAGCGGGCGAAATTGTATCCGATGTATCGAGCGAAGACCCAACGCCGAGTTACCCTGCAACAGGGCCTAACGGCTTGGACGCAAACTATGAGCAGCTTTTGCTTGTAAACGCGCAGAACCCGCTGCCTGAGAATTACGATTACGAGGGCAGCCTTACCGAAATTCCCACAAAATATATCAATGGTATGCTGAAGCAGATAGATAAAAATGTATGGCCGTATATGCAGGCGATGATAGACGCCCAACGCGCGACCCAAACCGATTCGAAGAACTGGCTCTATGTCCGTTCGCCGTACCGTTCGTATAAGACCCAAAAAATGCTTTTCGATAATGAAACCAAAAAGTGGCTTGCAACGGGTCTTTCAAGCGAGGCAGCGGAAGCAAAGGCGGCAACGGTAGTGACGAGACCCGGCACCAGCGAGCACAACACGGGTTTTTCCGCCGATTTCAACATTGCGGAGGACAGCTTTGAAAGCACACCTATGTTCACCTGGATGCAGGAGCACGCTGCGGATTACGGCTTTGTTCTGCGTTTCCCGAAGGATAAGCAGGAAAAAACCGGTATAGTTTATGAATCCTGGCATTACCGCTTTGTGGGCATAAATAATGCCAAGGAAATGAACAGGCTGAATATGTGCCTTGAGGAATATGTTGAGTATGTAAACAGCAAAAAGAAATAAAACAAAATTCGACAAAAAATAAAAAAGGTCTTTACAACCGAAGAAAAGTGTGGTATAGTAATTTCCAGTGAATCCTTTAAGACGGTACAGAGATACCGGCAAGGCTGAAAAAGAGGGCATTTTATGCCTGTGTTTGCTGTGCTTCAGCGCCTTGCCGTGTGCAGGGCGCTTTTTTAATGCTTTTTTGAGGGAGTGTTGAGAAATGGAAAAATTCAAGGCAACTCTTATGGACGAGGCAGCGGTGGCGCGTGCGCTCAAACGCATTTCCCACGAAATTCTCGAAAAAAACAACGGCACCGAAAACCTCTGCATAATCGGAATAAAGCGCAGAGGAACAGCGCTTGCGAAAATACTGTCCGATAATATTTTCGCAATAGAGGGAGTAAGAGTACCTACAGGCGAGCTTGACATAACCTTTTACCGCGATGATCTTACCGCAATATCGCCAGACCCCGTTATCCACCCTACCGAGCTTGATTTTTCCGTAGCCGATAAAAAGGTGATTCTGGTTGACGATGTGCTTTACACCGGCAGAACGGTGCGCGCGGCGCTTGACGCGCTTATGAGCCACGGCAGAGCGGCGGCGGTGCAGCTTGCGGTGCTGGTTGACAGGGGACACAGGGAGCTGCCGATACGCGGCGACTATGTCGGTAAAAATGTCCCGACCTCCAAAAACGAGGTCATAGCGGTTAAAATCCCGCCGTATGACGACATGACCGCGGCGGAGCTTTACGAGGTATAAACGGTTCATACCGTGTATATAAAAAATGCGGCGGGATTCGTAAGGGGCTCGGCGCTGAAAAACGGAGGAAGAAAAATATGAAACTCATTTATGATGTTAAGGACAAGCCGAGCTTCGGCAAGGTCGTAATTTTCGCACTGCAGCAGCTGCTTGCGATTCTTGCGGCAACAATTGCCGTTCCGACTATTGTGCAGAACGGGATGTCGCAATCGGCGGCACTTTTCGGTGCGGGTATCGGAACACTCGTATATCTTTTGTTCACCAAATTCAGAAGCCCGGTATTTTTAGGCTCATCATTCGCGTTTATAGGCTCAATGCTTGCGGCGTTCGCAGGCGCTGTATCGGCTGAGGCGGGACATGCCGGATTGATCATCGGTGCTGCCTTTGCGGGAATCGTTTATGTTATAATTGCAATTATAGTTAAATTTGTCGGCGTCGGTTGGATCAATAAATTGATGCCTGCAGTGGTTATCGGGCCTACCGTTTCGATAATCGGCTTATCTCTTGCGGCAAATGCGGTAAGCGATATAACAAAGGGCAAGGTGCTTGACGCTGAAGGTAATTCCGCTGCAAACCCGCTTATCTGCCTGCTTTGCGGACTTATTACCCTTTTGGTTGTAACCATCTGCTCGGTTTACGGCAAGAAAATGGTGAAGCTCATACCCTTCATCATCGGTATACTTGCGGGATATGCCGCCGCCGCGATCTTCACGGTTATCGGAATTGCGACCGATAATCCGTCACTGCAGATAATCAACTTTGAAGTCTTCAGAAATATGGGCATTGTTTCCGTTCCCGATTTCACCTTCCTTGAGGCGGCAAAGGGCTTCGGAAAGATTGACGGTCAGTACATAGCGACCGTTGCGGTAGCGTATGTACCGGTTGCCTTCGTTGTATTCGCAGAGCACATTGCCGACCATAAGAATCTCTCCTCCGTAATTGAAAAGGATCTGCTTGAGGAGCCCGGACTTCACAGAACTCTTCTCGGCGACGGCGTAGGCTCTGTCGCAGGAGCTTTGTTCGGCGGCTGCCCGAACACAACCTACGGCGAATCGGTAGGCTGCGTTGCAATAACGGGAAATGCTTCTGTCGTAACCATTTTCGCAACTGCGGTGATGGCAATAATAATCTCCTTCTTCGGACCGTTCGTAACCTTCCTCTCCACAATTCCGAACTGCGTAATGGGCGGCGTATGCGTTACCCTGTACGGATTCATTGCGGTATCCGGTCTTAAGATGATACAGGAGGTTGACCTTAACGATAACAGAAACCTCTTTGTGGTGGCCGTAATCCTTATTTGCGGAATCGGCGGACTTACCGTATCGTTCGGAAAGATCACAATCACATCTATTGCCTGCGCACTTATCCTCGGAATAATCACAAATGTTATTCTCGGCAGAAAAAAGAAAGCTGAATAATTACGCTGCGCTTTTGGACGGGAATGCCGCTCGCAAAAATTAAAGATTTTTGACTGCGCTCTATCCCCGCCAATACCACCCCAGTGTCCTTGAAAAACCGCTGATAAGCGGTTTTTCGCTTACAATGTGTTTTTCCGCCGCACAGGCATGGGAAAAACGAAAAATGCGGCGTTACCGCCGCAAAACAAATTTTTAAGTTTGTTATTAAATTGATCCCCTCGGTATCGAGCAATCGATGTCGGGGGGATTTTCTTATGCTTATGTTCGGTTTTCAATCAATCAGCCCTGAAAGGCGTTAGACTTATCTTTCGCCGATAGGCTTGTAGTCTCTGTGGGGCTGTACGCTCATATACGCGGGGCGGATAATTTTTCCGGCGTTCAGCAGCTCTTCGATTCGGTGAGCGCTCCAACCTGCTATGCGCGCTATTGCGAACAGGGGTGTGTAGAGCTCATGCGGCAGTCCTAACATATCGTAAACAAAGCCGCTGTAGAAATCCACATTTACGCTGACGCCTTTATACATCTTTCTCTCTCCGGCAATGATTTCGGGCGCAAGCCGTTCAACCGCAGAATAAAGTCCGTATTCGCGGTCAAGTCCCTTTTCCTCCGAAAGGGATTTGACAAAGCCTTTGAAGACCTCGGCTCTCGGGTCCGAAACGGAGTATACCGCGTGACCTACGCCGTAAATAAGACCGGTCTTGTCAAACGCTTCCTTGTGAAGTATCTTTTTAAGATAGGCAGATATCTCCTCTTCGTCATTCCAGTCCTTCACATTTTCCTTTATATCGTTGAACATCGCGCAAACCTTAATGTTAGCTCCGCCGTGCTTCGGGCCTTTGAGCGAGCCGAGCGCCGCCGCGATTGCGGAATATGTGTCCGTTCCCGAGGACGATACGACATGCGTGGTAAAGGTTGAGTTATTACCGCCGCCGTGCTCTGCGTGAAGTACCAATGCCGCGTCAAGCACCTTGGCTTCAAGCGGGGTATACTTACCGTCGATCCTCAGCATATAAAGTATGTTTTCCGCAGTGGAAAGCTCGGCGCGCGGCTCGTGAATGAAAAAGCTGTTGCTGCCGCGAAGATAATAATCGTACGAATGATAACCGTATACCGAAAGCAGCGGAAACCTTGCAATAAGCTGCAGGCATTGGCGCAGCACATTCGGAACCGAGGTATCCTCGGCGTTTGCGTCATAGGAATAAAGCGTCAAAACGCTGCGCGCCAGGGAATTCATCATATTGGCGGAGGGGGCTTTCATGATAATGTCCCGCACAAAGGAGCCCGGCAGGGTTCGGTATGAGGAAAGAAGCGCACAGAAGTCCGTCAGCTGCTCCTTCTTCGGCAGCTGCCCGAAAAGCAGCAGATAAACTATTTCCTCAAAGCCGAAGCGACCGTCCTTTATAAAGCCCGCAACCAGCTGCTCAACATCATAACCTCTGTAATAAAGCTTGCCGCGGCAGGGAACCTCCTCACCGTTCACTGTTTTTTTGGAAACTATTTCGGATATTTCGGTAAGCCCCGTAAGCACGCCCTTACCGTTTAAATCGCGCAGCCCCCTGTTTACCTTATGTTCGATGTACAGCTGCGGTTCGATCCTGCAATTGCCTGTGCAAAGCTCGGAGTAGTTGAGTATCTCGGGCGTTATGTCGTTTCCCGAGTAGCCGTTATTTCCGTTCATACCATCACTTCCTTAATTCTTATTTGATATGTTTATTTTACTATAAAAACCTAAAATAAATTTTAACTGCGTGTTAATTTTGAAGCCGCCGTGCGTGATTTATCTTGATTTTCGGGCTGTACGACGCTATAATTAAAACGGATTTAATTGTGCTGTCGGCACAGGGGGATGATTCGGTGATAAAGGAAAAGCTTTTAAATGTATTTCTGGAGGAAAATACGCTTTCGGCGCTGACAAAGGCGGTGAGCACCGAGCTTGAATGTCCTGTAATTGTGGCGGATGACGCTTATCACATCGCCGCAAGCTGTGCTGCGGGCGAATATGACGACCCTGTATACCGTGTGGCGGTAAGCCACGGCGAGTTGGCCCTTGAGGATTGCGCCGCAATTTCGGCGCACTGCGGGGAAGACGATTTCAGCGTTGAGATGAACGGCAGAAAATACCGCGTTATTCAGCTTGAAAGCCGCGGCACGGTACATGGATATATGCTTATGCTTTATGTGCCGAAAGTATGCCCTTTCAGCGATGATGAAATACACTTCATATCCGCGCTTGTTTCAAAGCAGCTGTTTTTTGAACGCAGGCAGACTGCGGACGGAACAGCCGAGGAAATACTTTCGGCGCTTTTTGACGGAGAATTTTCCGATGAGGAGCATTTTAAAATCCGCGCGCAAGCTACCTATCTTTCAAATTTCAACCCCGAGCGGCTTGCGCTGATAGACCTGCGGCACTGCACTCCCGCAGCCGCCGCGTTTTTACAAGCTCAAATGGCAAGCGAATTTCACGCCTCTCACCCGTTTGTGTATAAGGATAAAACAATAATGTTTTTGCACGGTGATCACAGTATGAAAAGGCTGTCTGAGGCGGCAGAGCAAAACGGAATCGAAATAGCGGTCTCGGCACGGCTGAACGGCATTTTTTCCGCGGCGCGCCTGTATCGGGAGACGCTTGAAGCGCTTGATTATCTTAACGAAAAGGGGAAAAGCGGTTTATCGGTCTTTGCGGAGGATTATGCACAGCTTCTGTTTTTGCGTTCGGCACTGCGAAAGGGAACCGTGTTTGACAGCCGCGTTTCGGAAATGGCTGAATACGACAGAGTCAACTCGAGCGAGCTGTGCCTTACGCTTTATACATATCTTTGCTGCGGTCATTCACTTAAGGAGACCTGCGAGCGGCTTTACACCCATAAAAACACCGTGCTTTACAGGATTCGGCGCATAAAGGAAAATTTCGGGATAGATACGGATAACCCGGACCTTTGCTTCGGGTTTCTTGCGCAGGCGGCGCTTGAGCTTGTAAAATCGGGGCAGGATGAGCTGTTTATAAGAAATGAGGCACATAATAATGCGGAGTGATTTACCGCATGCGGTTTATTTTATCGCGACCGCCTGTTTTCCAAGCTCGCAATACCTTTTTTCGGTAAGCTTTTTATCATATTTGACCGTTTTCCCGACGAACGGATCGTTGAGGTAGCAGTATTCGCCGTCGAAGCCGATAAGCAGCATGCAGTGCTCGTTTGCGGGCCAACTGAAGGTACTGCCGTCACCGAGCGTCCATTTTTCCGCGGGGTAGACCTCCTGCATTGAAATCGAGACCCAAATTATCACCGGCACATTTTTTGAAACATATTTTTCGCACAGCTCATTAAGGGAAGAGCCGGAGGCGTCGGCAACGGCACCGTCGTTTCCGATATACGCCTTAAGCGCCTTTTCTATTACGGGTGCAAAGCAGCCGTAGCTGCCGGCGGAGCGCGGCGAGCCTACAAAGCTTTCTTTGGGATCCGGACCGTAATTCACGCCGTTTATATTCTTGAATTCATTGCTTTGCGGCAGATATTCGTCAATAAAGCGTGAAGCGGATATATTATAGCCCGCATACCGCAGCGCCATAACGGTGCTTACGGTTTCGCAGCCGGTGGGATAATCGGGCAGCTGGGAAAAAACCGGAACATTTTTGATTATATGGCCCTCCGATGTCTTGATATCAGACGAATCCGATTCAGAGCCTGCCGCAGTTTTGACGGTTTGTTTGTCAATACCCGTAATATCGTAAAGCCCGAAGGAAAAGACTTCATCTTCACGGCATACGGTCAAAATACGGTTGTATTCATCTGCCGAGCAGTCGGTAAAGCAGCCCTTTGCGGTAATTTCGCGAAGGGTGTTTGTATTTTTTTCGTAAATTCGCAGAATATCGGTGCTTTCACCCGAAAGCTTTGTTACAACTCCGGAGGGTATAACATTAATAGGTGTTTCATTCTTGCTGAGGCGCGTAAGCTTTTCGGTTTTTTCGGCATGCCTGCCATTAACATAAAAAAGCTGTGCGCCCGAAGCAAAGCCTGTGCCGCCGTCCTTTGTGACAAGCGAAAGGTCGGAAGAATCGAATGCGGTTATCAGCAGCTTCTTTTTAACGCCGACCGAAAGCATACAGCCGCTGCCGGAGCGGATGTAAAACGAGCCGTTTTCATAGCCTGCCGCTTCGACCTTTTCTATGAATTTCCCGGCAACATAGGTTTTGCCGCCCGAAAACTCATAAAGGCGTATTTCACGGGTCTCGGGGTCGGCATACATCAAATATTTGCCGTCGGAGCTTACATATGAAGCGGCAAAGAACTTGGCATCGGTCGGTATTTCGGTACGGAAGGTCTCTTCACCGTCAAACCCGAAAAAGCGGACGGATTTGTTCCGTTCATACACCGCAAAAAAACCGTTTTCAAGGCTGCCGGTGCTCCATGTGCCGTTCCCGAGCGCTACTCTTGCGGTCTCCTTTTGTTCTGCCAGTGAAAAGACCGACACGGAAATATCGGCGGTATCAAGCCCGGGATTTATGAAATCAATCTTCGCATAATCGCCGTTAAGCTCGACATTTGCGGTTTCCGCTTCGGCAGTCAGGCTGAATTCGGCGCTTCTGATTTTAGGCTTTTTACCGGGCGAGCAGGCGGTAAAGGATGTGCATATAATTGCCGCGCACAAAATGGACGGTATGATTTTATTAAATTTCATTGTCAACCTCAAATTAAACAAGCGTTAAGCCTATTATAGAATGGCAGCCCCGATTTGTCAAATACGAGCTTTCGCTTTTAACCCATTGCCCCTTAACTGAATATTATATAGAAGAGTTATTACACACAGGGGGACATATACTATGGGTCTTACCAAAAGCTCGGTCGGGGTCGGCGCGGTCGATTCGGGCCTTGAAATAAAAAAACAGTCCGAAACGGACAAAATAATAGCCCTTGCGGGCAACCCGAATGTCGGTAAAAGCACTGTTTTTAATGCGCTTACGGGGCTTAATCAGCATACCGGCAACTGGCCGGGGAAAACCGTAAGGAGCGCGCAGGGCTTTTGCCGAACAAGGAAGCGGGGCTATGTTTTGGTGGATATTCCCGGAACATATTCGCTTATGGCACATTCGGCAGAGGAGGAGGTCGCACGGAATTTCATCTGCTTCGGCGAGCCGGACGCGGTGGTCGTGGTGTGCGACGCCACAAGCCTTGAAAGAAACTTAAACCTTGTTTTGCAAACTATCGAGATTTCAAAAAGCGTTACGGTCTGTGTAAATTTAATGGACGAGGCAAAAAAACGCGGCATTGAAATCGATTTGAAAGGGCTGTCGGAATTGCTCGGCGTTCCTGTAGTGGGCACGGCGGCACGCAATAAAAAAACTCTTTCGGATCTGACGAACGCACTCGACGGCATTGCGGCGGCGGGCACACGCGGCTTTCGGGTGCGTTACCCCGAGCCTGTGGAAAAGGCGATTGCCGCAATCATGCCCGAAGCCGAAAGACTGTCATACGGCAGACTTGACAGCCGCTGGCTTTCTTTAAGGCTGCTTGACCGCGACCCATCGCTCATAAAGGAGATAAACGCTTATTTCGGTGAGGATTTTTTAAAAAGCCCCGCGCTTTTCTCGGCTGTAAAAAACGCGGAGGGCATACTTTGCGAAAACGGCATAACGCATAATGAGCTTAAGGATATTACGGTTTCGGCGCTGATGTCTGCGGCAGAGGAGATTGCGGCGGCGACGGTTAAATACAAAAAGGAAAAATACAGCCTGCGCGACAGAAGACTTGATAAAATATTTACCGGAAAATTCACGGCGCTTCCCGTAACGGCGGCGCTGCTTGCCGTTATTTTTTGGCTGACTATTGTAGGCGCCAACTATCCGTCCGAGCTTTTGTCTTCGTTTTTTTCCTATTTGGAGGGTAAACTGTTGTATGGTCTTACCTCCATAGGCATACCGAATGCCGTGAAAAACGCCGTTGTTTTCGGAATATGGCGGGTTACGGCAACCGTGGTTTCGGTAATGCTGCCGCCTATGGCGATATTTTTCCCTTTTTTCACTCTGCTTGAGGATTCGGGCTATCTGCCGCGCATAGCCTATAATTCGGATAAGCCATTTAAGCGCTGCGGCTCATGCGGAAAGCAGGCGCTTACCGTTTGCATGGGCTTCGGCTGCAATGCGGCGGGGGTTGTGGGCTGCAGGATAATAGATTCACCGAGGGAACGGCTGCTTGCGATGCTTACAAATAATTTCGTTCCCTGCAACGGCAGATTTCCCATGCTTATATCGGTTATAACAATGTTTTTTATAGGCATATCGGGCGGAGGGTCTTCTTTTCTTGCGGCAATTTTTTTAACTTCATTTATAATTTTAAGCATAGGCGTTTCCATGGCTTTGACAAAAATACTTTCAAAAACCGTTTTAAAGGGGCTTCCGTCCTCGTATACTCTGGAGCTGCCGCCCTACAGAAGACCGCAGATAGGCAGGGTAATAGTCCGCTCGGTTTTTGACCGCACCCTCTTTGTTTTGGGGCGTGCCGTCGCCGTTGCCGCACCTGCGGGACTTATAATTTGGCTTGCGGCGAATATAAGCATAAACGGAGCGAATGTTTTAAGCGTCTGCGCAGCGTTGCTTGACCCCATAGGCAAAATAATGGGGCTTGACGGGGTGATACTGCTTGCCTTTATCCTGGGCTTTCCCGCCAACGAAACGGTGATACCCATAATAATCATGACCTATGCCGCGAGCGGTACGATCGGCGGTGCGGGCAATTTATCGGAAACCCTTGCTCTTTTCTTATCAAACGGCTGGAGCGTTCGCACGGCGGTCTGCTTTATAATTTTCACACTTATGCATTGGCCATGCTCAACGACCCTGCTTACGATAAAAAAGGAGACCGGCAGCCTTAAATGGACGGTGCTGGCGTTTCTGCTGCCCACCGCCGCAGGTATGCTTTTGTGTATTGCGGCAAATCTTATTTTTAAGCTTTTGTAGAAGGATTACTCACCCATATTAAGAAATAAAAGTTTCTGCACAAACCATCGGCTCCCTTGTGTAAAGGGTGACTCCTCACAGTGTGAGGAGATGTCACGAAGTGACAGAGGAGACCGCCGCAGTCGGCGGCTCCTGCGGAGCAGGTGAGGGATTGTTAGTGACTAAAGTCTATTTATAAACTAAAGATTAGATATGCTAAACATAGTTTACATCGGTTTCCTAATCAATCTAAAATATGTAACAACCCCTCCGTCAGCCATACGGCTGCCACCGTCTCGGCTGCCGCCTCGGTCGGTGCTTCTGCTTTCGCAGAGGTGTCCGCCGGACACCCGCACCCCTTACACGGGGGAGGCTATTTTTGGTGCATGACACCGTCTCGGTTTCCACCTCGGTCGGTGCTTCTGCTTTGCATAGGTGTCCGCCTGACACCCGAACCCCAAATACCGGGGAGGCAACGATTTGCACAAACCATCGGCTCCCTTGTGTAAAGGGAGCTGCCGCGGATAGCGGCTGAGGGATTGTTACAGACAGCGGATTTTTATTCTCTGCCCGGATTTATAATGCGTTTATTGGTTTTTACAGCATAATTATAAGCAATTTCAGTGCCGCTTTTGCGTGATTTCGGGGCGGCGGCTTTATCAAAATAAATAATACAGAATTCACTTTTATCTATCATTTCGCAGTTACGCTCTATATACACCGATTTTCCTGAATTTAACAGCTTTTCTGGATAGTAAGTGTATTCGTATCTTTCTGAAAGATATTCCTTATAGCTGTTGTCTGTGTAGGGGTATTCCGCCCGCACATAGACACGTTTTATGTGAGGAAATTTTTCTTTGATTTTTGTGACAATCTCATAGCATATGTCGTTAAATCGGCTTTTGCTGCCGAAAAGAAAGGTATCGACATTTTCTGCCTTAATCAGGTTTTCAACGGCGCTGCTTAACCTTAATCTTAAATCTTTCGTATCCTTTGTTTCTCTGTGACCTATAAAACAGCAGGTATTTTCTTTTGCCATACGCTTCACCTTAAAATTATTATTATTCAATCATTATACATTATTATTGACTTAAAGTAAATAAATCTGCAGTTGTATGTGATAATAATTCTTTTTCTTTTTCGGTAAAATATATATGTACAAAGGAAAAGAGGAATTAAAATGAAAACAGACTTTCCCGAAAAATATATAACGCTCGGTTTGAAAATTGCATATTACAGAAGAAAAGCGGGTTATACACAGGAGTATTTGGCAGAGCTTATAGGAAAAAGCGTAAGCTTTATCGGGCAAGTAGAGGGAACGGGTACGGTTTGCGGTATTTCTTTGGAAACACTGTTTAAGATTTCAGAGGTATTAAATGTACCGCCTTCAAAGCTCTTGGAAGAGGATTAATAATCTTAACGCATGAAAATTTAAACGGATAATAAAGCACCCCCGCTGCTGTCGTTCGGTTTGACAGCGGCGGGGGTGCTTTATGCTTATTTCATGCCTGCTGAACAATTCAAAAGTACCTTAACCCGAGCATGTCGGTGT
>ERZ772819.337-NODE-337-length-40196-cov-7.393737_pt1 | contig 40196 bp, 23 predicted proteins | sample MGYA00580860_ERZ772819 | MGnify/ENA primary metagenome ERZ772819 (study PRJEB29015, sample SAMEA2737683) | human gut metagenome | biome: human gut; feature: human-associated habitat; material: faeces | place: China | collected 2012 ...
TACTTCATAAAAAACACCCCAAAAGTTTTGTGTCTAACTTTTGGGGTGCAGTACATTTTTTATTCGGAGACAGCCTTTCTCGTAAAAATGATTAGTTATTAAGCAATTTAGTACGTTATTTTTGCAATAATAATATTCCCTTTCATATCTTTTACCCGAACGATATAATACCCTCTATTCTGAGTTGAAAAATCGATTGTTGTCGTATTTTTATTTTGAAAACAAAGTTTTCCGGATATGTTGTATATTGAAACAGATCTGTTTTCGGGCAGATGGAGAATATTCCCGGTTAAATGGATATTCGATGCTTCGGTTGTTGCTTCCGTTTCGGAAATAGCGGTAGTCGTGTTATCCGGTTTTACTATAAAATCATATATGTTCCATCCCGAAGATTTTGAAATAAGGCGAAAAAACAGGTCTTTTGTTCCATCAAAATCGATGCAAATTGTTTTTCCTGTTGCATCGTTAGTTACTTCCAGCAATCCTCCCGGAACGTCGGAGAAATTTATACCATCTGTGGAACTTTGTAATGATAGAGAACGTGGGTTGATATTGACACCTGATGCTGCGACATAACATATTACTTGTTTTACTTTAGATTGTTTGGGGAATTGTACATAAGAGCCGTTTCCGTCTAATTTGGCAGCTCCCGAAGATCCCGGTGCGTTCGCAGCTTGCGATGGAATAAAACTTCCCGATTTGCTGCCAGTTCCTCCTATGGTAATTCCGTGCTGTGTTCCGGTAGTTCCTCCTGTTACTGTCTCGGCCGAAAAGATTCCCGGAATCGTACTGAAGTTTACCGTATAATCTTCGATAGGGTCGGACGGATCGATATCTATATCTCCCGGTTGATATTCGTATGCGCCTAAATCGGGGGCATTACCGTTATAGGAAATACCAGTAATGACGATGCCTTTGTCGATGAGCGAACTGGTCGATTTCAAATGCAGACAGGTGAAATCCGGTAAATTCCCGTTTTCGTCACGATCTGCCAAATATTGATTTATGTTCAGGCTTACAAAATCATCTGTGTTGCAATTCAGATTTTCGTCCCATGTGTTATGACTCATATCTATCTGATCTGTACGACAGCTTATATTCGGTGTCCTATTCGATACTGAAATGCAATTTTTTATCGTTATTTTTTTCCCTTCAGCCAGATCCTGCTGTTTTTCTTTGGCCGCTACGAAAATATAGTCGTTTCCTCCATTAGCATAGGATGTACAATTATATAGAGTCATACTACCTATATTGCTATTGCGGTCAAAACCGTTTTTTTTATTTTTGGCGGCTACGCAATTTTTTAATATGGCATTATGCGAGCGTAAAGCATCAGCATCGCATCCTCCCATTTTAAAACCGTTACCGTCTCCAGCCGCAGTTCCGTCCTGCAATATTCCGTTCATAAAAGCATAACAACCTTCGTAAGTCGTAGTGATGTCGTTGCTGTCTTTTAAATATCCGTCATATCCGTCATCAGAGTTCATCCATGCACGGCAATATCTGAATATGTTACCTGTTCCGGCACTTGTTTTACAAGCGAAACCGTCTGCATTTCCCATATTTTTATCTGCATTATAATATGAATCGCAGTTCAGGATGAGATTATATGTCGCACCCCCTCCGATTTGTAATCCGGTGTCTCCGTTTTCACTGAATCTGCAAAATTCTATTGTGTTGTAGTTTCCCCCATCGATATAAAGGCCATTGTCACCGGCTTTAATAATATCCAATCCTGTAATGTGCCAATAATCTCCCGACAATTGAATTCCCCGGGCATTACTATCGAAGCGAGGTTGTCCGCTGAAGTCCAGAACCGGACGTCCGGTTTCCGGCTCGGGTTGCATCTTGATTGGAGAAGAGGTTGTTCCGTTTCTGCTTATTTTAACGGTTTCCGATAGAGAATAAGTCCCTCCGGCAAGATAGATAACGTCTCCCGGATTTGCTTTTTTTACGGCAGTCGTTATGTTGTAGGGGTTCTCTTTGCTTCCGTCGCCCTCCGGCTTTCCATTTGTCGACACATAATACGTTGTTGCAGAAACGTGTAAAATCAAGAATTGGAACGCTAAAAATAAAATTTTCCGCATGATTTTGTTTATTTAGGTATTTTCTAAATGCAATATTATATCACATAGGAGATAAAAGAGCGTATTTTTCGGTATAAACGGTGGAATATTTGATACATTCGGAATAATAAAAACAAAAACTCCCTATCAGAGAGTTTTTGTTTTTTATTTACTTGTTTTTTCCTTGTATCTTATCTTTATATTCAGTAGGAGTCATTCCGTACTTTTGTTTAAAACACCGACTGAAATAGCGAGGATCGCTGATCCCTACCATATAAGATATTTGAGAAATGTTGTATTCATCGTTACAAATCAGTTCGGTAGCTCTTGTCAAGCGAAATTCTCTTATATACTCTACGGGGGAAAGACCGGTAAGCGCCTTCAGCTTTTTAAAGAAGACAGTTCTTCCCAACCCTACTTGTGATACTAATTCATCGATTGTGAAGTCGCTGTTATCGAGTTCCTTTTCCAATACGACGGTAATTGTATCAATGAATTTCTGATCGCGGGAGTTCAGTACCGGTTGATCGGGACTTTTTGTTTCAGAATTTTTGTTATCGGTAGAGTGAGAAGCGTAGTATTCCTGAAGTTTTTTACGTGCTCGCAAAATGTTCTCGATTTTGGCTTTCAGATAAGTTGCGCTAAACGGTTTGGTGATATAATCGTCTGCTCCGTTTTCCAAACCCTCCATCTGATTCTCAAGCGATGATTTTGCTGTGAGCAAAATTACAGGAATATGGCTCGTATTAATGTCTTCTTTGAGTTTCCGGGTAAACTCTATTCCATCCATTTCGGGCATCATAACATCCGAAATAACAATATCCGGTTGTAAATTGCTTAGCCGGTTCAAGGCATCTGTACCGTTTATGGCTTTATGAACATCATATTCGGAACATAGGATGGTACGGAGAAATTCTTGTAAGTCGATGTTATCCTCAACAACCAGTATAACCGGTTTTCCTGTAGTCTCTTGCCCCGGATTTTCTGCATTGTCCGTATATCCGGTATTTTCTTGAATATTTTTAGTTCCCTTATCTGTTGTTTCGGTTGTCAGTTCTTTTTTGATTAAATCGGCTTCGTTTCCGAAATGCCTGTATCCTTTTCTGAAAGTTACAGTAAATGTACTGCCTTTACCTTCAATGCTTTTTACCTGTATGGTAGCGCCATGCATATTGATCAGTTCTTTTGTTAAGTGCATGCCAACTCCTGTTCCCGGCTGCTTAGAGAGATTTTGTTTTTCGGAACTGGAAAATCTGTCGAAAATCGAATTGATTTTATCTTTATTGATCCCTATACCTTCGTCCGAAACTTGAAGGATTAAGTTATCATTTGTTTCAGAGGTCTTGACCGTAATAGATTTATTCGAGAATGTAAATTTGAAGGCATTCGAAAGCAAATTGCTCAGGATCGTTTCGAGTTTTTCTTTATCAGCCCATAAAATCGCCCCGTGCGAATGATCTTCGACAGAGAAATGGATGTGACGTTCTTCTGCTAACGGATAAAAATTTTCACAGATTCGTTGTACTTCAACCCCGAAATTAATTTCTTCTACGCTTAGACGCATTTTTTTGTTTTGAATTTTCCTGAAATCCAGGATTTCATTGATCAGCCTAAGCATACGATTTGTATTCCGCTCTACTAATTGGAGCTGTTCTTTGACTTCGGGATTTACTTTTTCATTATGTAAAATATAATCTACCGGTCCGGCAATTAATGTCAGAGGGGTGCGGAGTTCGTGAGAAATATCCGTAAAAAAGCGAAGCTTCATTTGGGTCAGAGTGTGTTCCATCTGCACTTCGTGTTTCAACCGATATATGGTGAACAGCACATACATGACTGTTCCCATAATAAGAAGCAATACTATGATATAAAATATATATCCGGCTGTGCTGTTCCAAAATGACGGTAAAACCTTTATTTTAAGTTCTCTTTCGTTATCGATCCATTTCCCGTCGCTATTTGTTGATTTTACACGAAAGGTATATTCTCCTTTGGGCAAATTGGTATAAGTTGCAGTCCGTTGGTTATTTGCGTATGTCCAATTTTTATCAAATCCTTCTAATTTATATGCGTAATGAATCAATGAAGGATCTCTGAAATCCAAGGTTGAGAACTCTATACTGAAATCGGATTGTTTGTGCGTCAGTGTCATTTCTTCCTGATCATCTAAAAGTTCCTTTAACGGGGAGTCTTCTGTTGTCGGATCTACTTCTCTCCCGAACAAAAGAAAACGGCTGAATGTCAAAGGCGAAAAGTAATCTTGTTTTTTTAGTTTCTCGGGCGAGAAGATATAAATTCCGTCATCACTGCCGAGAAGAATATCTTTACCCATTTTGCAGATTGTCGCTTCTGAAAAATAACGGACGTCAATTCCCGACTCGATGCCATAGTTCTCAAAAGTATTTTCTTTCGGTTTAAATTTGGTAATGGTGCTTTCTGTTCCCATCCATATATACCCTCGGCTATCTTCGGTAATGCTGTACACGATGTCGCTCGGTTGAGGAACTTGAGAAATATAATTTTCAAATTTGAAACGCTCATTCCATTGATATGGTGGTGTTATTTTCAGCAGTCCGCCTCCGAAAGTACCGATATAAATTGTGTTATCCGATGCCGGATAAATGTAATGTACATCATTGGCCGTAAGGCCGTCTTTCGACATATTGTCTTGCCGCAAATGGTTGAATTCAAGGGATTCTGGAGACGTGAAATGTGTAGAGAAACAGAGAAGCCCGCCTGTTGTTCCGACAAACATATTACCGTTTTTATCGCAGCAGATATGACGTGTACGGAAACAGGAGGTCATCGGATAGTTTTTCAATTGATTTCCCGGATGGATAAATCGTGTTTTGCCATTGGCGGTATCGATATAATTGATACCGCCACCATAAGTGGCTATCCATATCCGTCCTTCTGTATCTTGTGTGACGCAATATACATTATTATGGCTCAGGCTGAAAGGGTTTTTCCGATCGTGTTTGAAATTTACCATACGAAATCCGGAATGAATATCTTTTCCGGTTAACTTATAAAGACCGTTGCCTTTTGTCCCTAACCAGATATTTTTATCTTTATCTTGAAAAATACAGTAAACGATTCCTTTGAACGGGGTGCCGTTACCTATTTTTCCGTTATCTAATAATTTGCCTATGGGGGAGTAGTTGCGGTCATACAGGTATAACGAGCCTTCTTTTGTCGCTACCCATAGATTATTTTGATCGTCTTTGAATAGAAATCTCACTTCGTTTACAGAGAAAGAGTTTGCCGAAGTGTTCGGTCGGAGTATTTCAACGGGAGTTTCTACAAAGCTTATTTTTTCAAGGCCTTTCGAGTGTGTGCACAACCAAAGGTTGCCTTGGCGGTCTGAGAAGGCGGTGTGTAGGATATTCGAAAATTTTCTTGCCGGGTCTTCCGGTGCATTATAAAAATATTTTAGTTTGTTTTCTTGTCTGTCGTAATAAGAGAATGCACCTCCGGACGGGCGTATCCATAATCTGCCTTTGCAATCTTCTGAAATAAAAGGTGTAGGGGGGTATGAGTAGGGATTAATGACATCTCCTTTTAGCCAGAAATAATCGGTAGTACCGTTTTTGAGATTATGATGCAAAACACCGGTTTCGGAAAGTAGTAACCATATTTCGTTATGGGAATCTATAAAAGCCGAAATCATTTGCTGATGACGGGCTTGTAACGGAAATGTGTCTTGTTTTACATGGGATATTTGTCGGGTCGTTATGTCATAGATAAAAAATCCGTCTCGTTCGGTAAGAAAAAGAAGCTGTTTGTTTTTAAGTTGTTTTATGGAACAGATTATGTCTTCGGTCGGAAGTTGAATCAGTTCTGATATTCCGTTGTCGCTTTGCCTGAATATTTGACCGGAAGAAGAAGAAAACCACATGTGTCCTCCACTGTATAAAGCATCGTATATAATCGGTTGATGTACAGATGAAGGATAACGTACAGGATACGAATTTCCTACGGAATCTACCGAAATCATACCTTGCTTTGTCATGATCCAACTGTTTTTCTGAGGATCAGTATAAATTTTGTTTACGATGTCACTCGGCAGTTTTTTATTTTTTGTAGAATACCAATGGCTGGTTAGATTGTGCGTTTCAGGATCGGTTTCGATTCTAAAACAGCCTTCGGTATCGGATAATAACCACATCTTTCCTTCTCCGGCATGTTGAATATGTGTAATCCCTTTTCCACGATTGCTCCTTTCATGGGCATTTATCGGAATATTGTTGAATTTTTCTGAGCGGGGATCAAATCGGTGTACCTGACCGTCATAGGAGAGTACCCAAATGTATTGGTAACTATCTTCAATAATCAAGTCTACCCGGTTGTTTATCAGGCTTTCAGGATCAGAAGGCGTGGATTTATAAGTTTTAAACCGATACCCGTCGAATTTGCTTAACCCATTCCATGTCCCGAACCACATGAACCCCTTTTTGTCTTGAGTAATACTCATAACCGTTTTTCCGGATAGTCCGTCGTCAGGAGCATAATGAGCGAAACTGCACTTTGGCTGGGCGTATGATAGCCCTTTAATACAGCATAATAGTGTTAGGATGATAGTAAATTTAAGTTTCAAGGCTCTTTATAATTGGTTTCGAAACAAATTTAATAATTTATTTCTAACAAATTGCAAGGCCGGGAAGCCCAAATTCGGACATATTTGAAAAAATCCTTTGAATTGTGATATCCGAAAGTTTCTTTGTGTGAACATACGGTTATGCGATAGTTTATTTGATTGTTATTGTCCGGTTCGACCAAGTATAAATAATTCGCTTTGTCTTCAGCGGGTTTGATGCATTTTGCTTTTCGAAGATCTACCGCTAAGCCGAGAGTCTGTTTCCCGTATTTTATTGTATCGTTTACAGGGAAATCCGTACCCCAAACGGCAACTCTGTCTTTTCCGTTTTGATCCATTTCGCAGTCTTTGATTTTTTGTACTCCGGTGCAAAAAATAAGACTGTCCGTATCTCCGGTAAATGTATTGTAAACTTCTGCATCGCGATGTCCTGCATATAAAATATAGCGAGATTTCAAATCTATTTTTTTCCCATTGTAAAGCCATCCGTAGCTGTTCATATCTACTACCGTTCTTAATGGGCCGCTTGCAATGATGCGGGCTTCACGGTTATCTACCGGTTCTATATGTATGGCCTTTTTCCCGTTCCAACCTTTTAGTGTCCCGACTCCGGTACTTCCGCTTACTCTCAGGATGTCATCACCGAATCCTTCGGCAAGTTGTTCATCTGTCGGATACCAAAGCGAACGTGCCAGTTCCAATTGTTTATGATATTTACCATATACATCTACAGTCTGTTTTTTATCAAAATAGATGCGGTAAGCCATTAGTTCAGATTCGAATGCCGGTCCGTGATGATGGAGATTTTTGTAGAGCGTTCCGGTCGGAGAAGATGCTTCCGTAATCGGAGTAATGGATTTATCTTTCTCTTTTTTGAACATTTGAGCATGTACGCGGGCTGCATATCTGTTTGTCGGGAATGGCTTTTCAGAAAATGTAATAGTGAATTCCTTTTTTTCTTTACCTTTAAAATCCGAAAGAAAAACGATTTCATCGGCTATGCCGTCTTGGTCGAGATCATCGAGCTGAGATGCAATTTCTTTTCCTTTATAATAGATGGTGACTCCTTTTACGTTATTGTCTTTTACAGGTAGAACGATAGCTGCATCGTAAATCTGCTCATTCGAATTGTTCCGGACTCTGCATGTCCGGGTTACTTGAGCTTGTACCCACAGACTTGAGAATATGAAAATGAAAACGGTTAAATATTTCATGTAATAAATTTGTCGGGACGGATAATTAAAAAGAGTTTCCATAAATTTAAACTGGTTCTGAGGTAAAACCATAAGCACGATTTGTCTCGGCTTATGGTTTTGTCAACACACAAATAATATGATATTAAAGGATAATTCCGGTAATTTGTCCGAAGTCATTATTTCAAAACAATTGCTTTTTCGGAAACTTCAGTTCCGATTTTTGCATTTGCTTCCAGCCGGGAAGAGTTTTTGATCTGAATGTTTTCAGTCTTTTCACCGCTGATAGTAAGTGCTCCTTCTTTTGTCGGACAAGAAAAATTATCTACAAGAATATTTTTCGAGTTCTTAATTGTCAATGCAGCTCCTTTAGAAGGGGATATTTTTACGTTCTTGAATATTGCTCCGGTAGTTTCGACAACTTCTGCTCCCAATTGTGCTGTGATATTGCAATCGCTGACAGTTACATTTTGTACGTTCATTTCGGGGAGTCCGTTGAAATACATCGCCCGGCGAGCACCTTGACAGTTGACTCTTGAAATTGTAATATTTCTGAAAGCCGGAGTTTCTTCGGTTACGGCAGGGATGTTGCTTTCTTCTTTTACTTCATCCCCGTCGGCGAGAACTTCAGAAGCGGATTTACCTCCGTAGTACAGATCGAACAGTAACGCATCGGTAGGGATATTGATCATGTCGATGTTCTTGATAAAGATATTTTCTACGACCCCTCCGCGTCCCCGAGTACTTTTAAAGCGCAGTCCGACATCTGTTCCAAGAAATTGACAGTTCGATACCGATATGTTTTTCACACCGCCAGACATTTCGCTTCCTACGACAAAGCCTCCGTGTCCGTGATACACGACACAATGATCGACAATAACGTTTTCACAAGGTATTCCACGTTTGCGTCCGTCAGCGTCTTTCCCCGATTTTATACAGATTCCGTCATCACCGACATCAAAAGAGCAATTCGTAACGATCGTGTTTTTACAAGACTCTATATCTAATCCGTCACCGTTTTGAGAATACCATGGGTTTCGGACGGTAAGATTTTCTATCGTTACGTTTTCGCACATGAGAGGGTGGAGGTTCCAACTGGGAGAATTTTGAAAGGTTACTCCTTGTAACAATACGTTTGTGCAATCGATAAAACTTAGTAGTACCGGACGAAGAAAGTCTTTTACTTCTTCCCATTCTTCATCGGTTTTCAGCCCGCGAGGAACATTCATGTCACTACGCTCGTTTCCGAGTTTCGATTTTGCCGAGGGATACCAAATATCCTTTTTGTCATTCAATACTCCGCCTTTTTGCAATAAGGATTTCCATTGGCTTGCCGTGAGTTTCGATTTCTTGACAGGACGCCAAGCATCCCCGTTTCCATCGATAGTTCCTTTCCCTGTTATAGCAATATTGACAGCTCCTTTGGCACTTATAGGCGATTGGCATCTGCGTGTATCCAATCCTTCGAAAGACGTATGTACGATCGGGTATAAATCGAAGTCGTCGCTGAATAAAATTATAGCTCCTCCTTGGAGATATATATGAATGTTGCTTTTCAATACAATCGGTCCTGTGTACCATATTCCTTGAGGTATAACAAGAGTTCCGCCTCCTTTTTTTTCTAAGACCTCTATTGCTTTGGCAAAGGCTTCGCTATTGAGTGTAGTCCCGTCTCCTACACCTCCGAACTGAGTTATAGTAACTTTATAATCGGGAAATACGGGGCGTTGTACCGGATCCATTTTGAAAGGGAGATTCTTATAGAGTTCTTGAGATGACACTCCTTTACTTTTTGCTAAAACGGATGTGGTGAACATTGAAAAAATAATAGTACCGAATAGTATCGGTTTGAAAAATTTGTTCATCATGTTATTTATTAAAAAGGTGTTATATATTTATATTGCAAAACAACTCCTTTATTTTAGTATAAACGTGTATTTTTTGTGCTATTAGGTGGATAATCATGAAAAACGTTATTTTATTACCGGATAAATCTCTTTTACAGAGATGATAGCGTTTTTGTTACCGGCTTTCACGATTTCTTCGACCAAACTGTTTAAATAAATTTCCAGGTAAGTGTAACCGCTCGAATGGGTTTTAGCCCCGTCTGTTTTGTCATTCGGATTCAGATTGTGAGCTATTTCCCATTCATCAGGGATACCGTCACCATCACTGTCTTTAGGCGCTGGAGCCGATTGATAAGTGATATAACCTCCTACATCATTCTGGCTGTCGATAATTCCTCCTGTACTGCCTTTTGATCCTTTGTATTTGAATGTCCCGGTCATAGTCTCGTTAGTTACGCGTGTATCTATAATATCCCTGGCATAAGATGCTCCGGCATAACGTAAAACAGCGAGGAAAGCTTTCTGGGCATCATGGGTTGTCGTATTTTCGAATGGAAATTCAGTGTCTGATTTGAAAATATCTTTGTCCATAGTTTTAGGTTTCGGTTCTATTCCTTTCCAATTATTCTTGGTTACATCGGGAGCTCCATCCATATAGTTTCCGTCAACATAAAATTTTCCCGTAACGCCAGCAGGTTGATTGTTTTTTCCATCATCTACACCCGGAGAAAAAATACGTTTTCTGTTTTTCAATGTTGCCGGTCCTGGTTTATAATAGTTGTTTACGATGTTGTAATTCCCGCCTTCTGCAGCATAACCGCTGTTCGATCCCCAGTTATAAATGACATTATTTCTGAGATCTACAAGTTCCAGATCGGGACGGTTCGTATAACGACTTCCGCAAAAACGGGGGTTGCGACTATCGTGACAGGCTAAAAGGTTGTGATGAAAACTTGCTTTTTGACCTCCCCATATTGCTCCGTATCCGTGATTTCCTTTAGCGTGGATCGATGTTCTCAGACTTTCGCTTAGGATGCACCATTGCAGAGTGAAATTTTCGTTGTTATAAAAAGAAGAACACTCATCGGTACTCCAGCTCATACTGCAATGGTCTATGATAATATTTTTATGATTTCGTCCCCACAATGCATCATTCTCGTCTTTTTCCTGATCGCCTAATCTGCATCGGATAAAGCGGATGATGACATTGTCGGCCTTTATTGCAAGAGAATGATTTTTCAGGCAGATACCGTCTCCCGGAGCTGTCTGTCCGGCGATGGTAATATCCCCTTTATTGATACTGAGAGGTTCGTTGAGTTCTATCGTTCCGGATACGTCGAAAACAATTGTACGAGGACCTGTTTTTCCGATGGCATGACGCAGTGTTCCCGGCTCTTTCGTGTCGGCCAGAGAAGTTACATGATAGACAGCCCCGCCTCTGCCTCCAGTAGTTGTATAACGGGCATATCCTTCAGCACCGGGGAAAGCGGGAGTTTGAGCTTGTATAGATAAACTTAAGCAAAGTGATAAGCAAATCGACAAAATAATTTTATGTGTCATAATGTTATGGATTTAAGAGCTAATTTTATGAGTGCAATATTATATACTATTTATAAAACTAAGGTGCACAAATTAGCTGAATAAGAGTAAATATTGTTACTTATGCTATCCTTTCAGAGCCTGTTTGAATTTTCACCTACATTTTTTTAGAGAGGTTTTCTGTTTTTGATAAGGACTATGGGTTATATGACGTGCAGGAACGGAGAAACAGATTGAAAAGAGAGCCAAAAAGTTCAGGTATATAATTTTATATTGGAAAATTTAAATAGGCTCTTAACGAAGATTACTGCTATTTCATAGAAAAAAGATACATTTGCAATCCGTTAGCAAAATGTCAAAATTATCACGTATTATGAAGAATTATCTTTATTCCCTTCGATTTCTGTTTTCAATACATATTGCAGGGTTATTGTTGTTATCTCTTTTTCGGCTGATCTTGTTTTTTAGGGGAACAGTTAATCTCGGAGACGAGAGCGGGGAATATCTGTTGCAGTCCGAAGCTTTTTTAAGAGGATTGTGGTTCGATAATGTCGTTGCTTGTTATATTTTGCTTTTGCCGTTGGTTGTAGCCTCCATTTCTGCATGGTTCGGTTATTATGGCGCTCGGTTGTATAGAGGCTTAACTATATTTATGGGTATTATGTACGGAATCACTTTTGCTATCAGTGCATCGGACATACCCTATTTCGAATATTTCTTTAAGCATCTCAACGCATCCATATTTAATTGGATGGGATATGGAGAGACTACTTTGAAAATGATGTTCGGTGAACCGGCATACCGTTGGCCGATCTTTTTCTTTGTAGTGGCAGTCGCCATATTTTCTGTTTTTTTACGTCGGATGCGTAAACTGACGGTCGCTTCTTTTGAGAAGAATCGTTTCAGATCATGGAAATCTGTCGGAGGAATCGTCGTTTTAACGGCTTTGACTTTATGGGCTTGTATGTTCGGCATACGAGGACGCATGGGGTATAATCCTATTCGTGTGAGTGCGGCATATTATTGCAATAATACTTTTTTGAACCAGTTAGGGATAAATCCGACTTTTAATCTGTTGCGTAGTACTTTAGAATCGACAAAAAAAGAGAATAAGAGCCTGAGGCTTATGAATGAACAAGAAGCGATCGAGAATGTCCGGGAATTTCTTGCTATCGAAGAGTCATTTCCGGATATATCGCCTATTGCCCGGACAATAAATGCCGATACGTCATTTGTCCGAAAGAATGTCGTACTGGTATTGATGGAGTCTATGTCCGGAAAGTTCATGGAGCGTTATGGCGATAAACGAGGATTGACTCCATTTTTGGATAGTCTTGCCGGACAGGCGACTTGTTTTGACCGTTTTTATTCTGCCGGGACGCATACGAATCACGGATTATATGCTACTTTATACGGTTATCCGGCAATGATGAAAAAGAATTTGATGAAAGGCGCTGTTATTCCTTTTTACACGGGATTGCCTCGTATTTTGCAAGAAAATGGATACCGTACGCTTTTTTTTATGACCCATGAGTCGCAATATGATAATATGAACGGTTTTTTGCGATCGAACGGATATGACGAAATTTATGCGCAAGAAAATTATCCGTCAGAAAAGGTCGTCAACAGTTTTGGGGTTCAGGATGATTTTTTATATGAATATGCAATTCCTGTTTTGACCGAACGATCGGCCTCTGTACAACCGTTTTTTGCTACGTTATTGAGTATCAGTAATCATCCTCCTTATATAATTCCTCCGTATTTTAAGCCGCATAGTAAAGAGACAGAAGAACAAATTGTCGAATATGCCGACTGGTCTTTGCGTAAATTTATGGATGAGGCATCTCGCCAGCCTTGGTATGAAAATACGATTTTTGTGTTTCTTGCCGATCACGGGAAATTAGTAGGAAGTCCGAAATCCGATATGCCGCTGACTTATCATCATATACCGTTGATTATATATGAACCGGGACAGTCTCCCCGTAAGTTGGAAGTATTGGGCGGACAAATAGATGTCGGTCCTACAATTTTGGGTATGTTGGGTATCTCGTATATAAATAATATGTTCGGGATCGACTTGTTCCGTCAAAACCGTTCTTGTATTCTTTTCACTTCGGATGATGCTATCGGCAGTATGGATAGAGATTATTTTTATATATATCGTCCCGGAGACGAACAAGAATGGTTGTTTAAGGTTCAGGACGGAGAGGAGGGGAGTGCCGTAACAAACGACACGATTCGGAATAAGTTGAGAAATTATGCTTTTTCTGTACTGCAAACAGCGCAGTCTATTATTGATAATGAAGAAACAGGAAAGTATAAAGGGTATGTTCCGAAATGATAGAAAGCGGTTATAGTAAAAGTTTTTTATTTCATCGGAAAATCTGGACAGCCTCTTAGAAGTTTATGCAGATACTTATAATTATGCCGACAATGAAGTCTTTATTGCCGGCATAATGAGATCAGAATCTTTTTTATAGATTGATCGGAACAAGTATTTTAAATCCGATATTTCTTCCCATATTGAAAACCCCTTTTCTGCCTGTTATAATATTTGTGTCGGCATATTTCAATCTACTTAGATGATTTTGATAAGCTTTGTTGAATATGTTATTTACCATAATATAAAATGAGAAAAGGTTTTTCTTACGATATGTTATGTTTGTACCGGCCGACATATTGAATAAGGTATATGACGGTGTCGGTGTTTCTGAGTTGTTTACTCTATATACATGGTTTTGTTTGAAATTATAATCCATTTCGACCTCTATATATGTATTATCCAATAGTTTGCTGTTTGTATTGATATCATAGTGCAGGGTCGAAAGCCAGCGTGGTGCAGGAGTAAATGGGAGGAATCTGCTTTCTTCGGGCGAATGTAATTGTACGCTATTTATATAGGAAAAAGAATTCTCGAAATGTAGATGACGGACTGGATGTATGATGATGCGAGCCTCACCTCCCATTATGCGTGCGTTGCCCGCAGTATATCGATAAGCGGGAACATCTTCGATTTGTATATTTCCCAATTTCTGTATAAAAATGTAATTATCTATGCGGTTGGCAAATAATGAAAGTTGAAAAGACATGCGTTCGAACGAGTAGTCTATTCCGGCATCGAATTGCCAACTGTATTCGGGCTTAAGTCGTTTGTTCCCGATTTCATAGCGCAAAGTGCCTTCATGTTCCCCATTACTGCCCAGTTCGCTCAGATTCGGCGCACGATAACCTCGTGATGCGTTAAATCTTATGTCTAACTTTTCCGAGACATTATAAATGCCCCCGATGCTTCCTGTTAAACCGTTGAATGTACGGGAAAAAGCAATGAAACGTTCTTTTTCTCCATCCATAAGAGAATGACTATGCAAGTGTCGGATATCGAAACGGAGTCCTCCGGTTAAATGAAGACGTTGGAACATTGATTTGCTAACAGTTATGAATGTCCCTAAATCAAACAGATCGTATGCCGGAATAAGATATTCTTCGCCTTTGTTCAGAGACTTTTGATACATGCCGTTAATACCTGCATTTGTTTTCCATCCATTGTATTCAGGCAAAATATAACGTACATCGTAATTTATAGTATGTAGCATAAAATCGAGACCACATTCATTTTTACTCTCTTCATATTCTTGTCTGCGGTTTTGCTGATAAGCGGCGATAACCTTTAAAATTCCGGATTTAAGGGAAAAAGAATTATCTAATACCGCTTTATAGTGACGTACTTGTTGAAACGGAAGTTGCTTGCCGTAATGTTTGCCTCCGCTCGAGCTTTCCAATTCTCCGGTTTCGTTATTACGCTCACCTTCTATTATTCCCGGCGTGAGATGATAATAGCTTAGTTTTAGTCGGGAATACCCCCAATCCTTATTTAATCCCAACATCCCGGAGAGGGCTCGTTCACGAAAACGGGAATTCGGAACATAACCGTCATACCGGTTTTTGTAATCGTGCGCCATCTTGTCTGAGTATCTCCAATTATATACGAACCCTTTCTTGTTTCCTTCAAAATTTACGGAATAGTTAAACAGTCCATTATTCGTTTGATACTCGCTAAAGATATTGGCCCTCATTCCTTCCGGAGACAAAATCGGTTCATCATGGAAAATCAATACTCCGGCCATGGCGTCAGAACCATATATCAGAGAAGCCGGACCTTTCAGTATTTCTATGGAATGTACGTTTTGCGCATCGATTTCGACTCCGTGTTCATCTCCCCACTGTTGCCCTTCTTGACGGATACCATCATTTACGACCAACACTCTGTTGTAGCCTAATCCTCGGATAATAGGTTTAGATATTCCGTTGCCTGTCGTTATTTGAGATATGCCGGGCTGTTTGGCAATAATATCGATGATATTGGTGTATTGGTGTGTCTTTAAAAATTCGGGATTTATAATAGATATCGGAGACGGTATTTGTTTGATGTGTGTACTGCCTGTGAGTCCTGTAACAGTAATTTCTTTTAGGTGTACACAACTATCCTGTTCCTCTGCGCGTATGCATAAAATACTCCAGAGCAACAAACATGTTATTTTTATTGCTTTCATTTTTTTATTCTGTTTTTAAGGCTTGTTTAACAGTCACTCTAAGAGCTGGTCTAAATTTTCCAACAAAAAAATATTATATCAGGTCATTTTTGTGTTTTCTTTCGGTCTTTTTCCCGTTTTTACTTGTCAAATAGCTAGTTATCAACTTCGTAAAGACAGAAAAACATCCTTGAAAGAAACACCTAAACCTGACCCGAATAAAATTTATACAGGCTGTTAAACAAGCTTTGGTGATTAATGCTTTAATAATTATATCAACTGAAAACAGAATATACAGGAGGAGCTCTGATAGATAGAGAACATATATAGGAATTACGGACTTTGGTTTCAGATGAAATCCATTCAAAGGAAGTAAACGGAAGAATAAAGTCTGTTTGTATTCGTTCGGATTCGATGAAAGGAGACAAGAAAAATTGGCAAATACAGCAATTATCCGGGTCATGGCTGTGTGGAATATTCGAATGGGAGGAAATATCTTCTGTTACATTGTGGAAATGGAGAGCTTTCACAATGTGTACAGGCATTAGTGATGCGATCAAAAGCCATGCTAATACAATATGTTTTCCTCCTTTTGCCATAGTTATCCTTTGGTTGCGAAGGTAAATAAAAAAAGACAAATACAATATATTTCGTGTCTGTTTTTAGATTATTTCTTCGATTTTATGTAAGTTTGGAGATCAAAAATATAAAAATGAGAAATAAAATATTCGGCAGTTTAATTTTAATTTCTTTATTAATTTCTTGTAATAAAAAAGGGAATACCTCTTCCGGCAATGAGGCCGATACGGTTTCTTATCGGGTGAATTATGCAGAGATGTTTCGTGTGAACCGTTTTCCTGATTATACGGAAGTGCAGGTACGAGATCCTTGGGATACGACTCGCTTGCTTCAAAAATATATATTGATACCGAAGACTTCTTCTTTACCGGCATCTTTGCCCGAAGGAACAGTCGTACGTACACCTTTGTCTCGTGTGGCCGTGTATTCATCGGTGCATTGCAGTATGTTGGCGCAATTGGGAAATCTTTCCGATATTGCGGGAGTTTGCGAATCTCGTTATATAATTATTCCGGAAATAATGAGAGGCGTCTCAGAAGGGAAAATTATAGATTTAGGAGAATCGTATGCTCCGGATATAGAAAAAATTATAGATCTGAATCCTGGAGCGATAATCTCTTCTCCTTTTCAGAATATGGGTTACGGAAAAGTCGAAAAACTGGGTATTCCCATTATAGAGGGTGTTGATTATATGGAAACTACGCCTTTGGGACGTGCCGAATGGATTCGTTTTTTGGGATTGTTTTTCGGAAAAGAATCGCTTTCTGATTCGATATTTGAAAAGACGGAAAGGTCATATCTTACTTTAAAAGAGAAAGTTGAGAACGTCTCTAAGCGTCCTACCGTTGTTTCGGAGATGAAAACCGGTCCTGTTTGGTATGTGCCCGGAGGAAATAGCTATATGGCACGGCTTTTTGCCGATGCGGGGGCAGATTATTTTTGGAAGGATGTTCCGCAAACGGGATCTTTGTCTCTCTCTTTCGAAGCTGTCTTCGACAAAGCTCAGCAGGCTGATTTTTGGCTGGTAAAATATAATCGGGATCGGAATATGACATTAGATGATTTGAGAAAAGATTATGCCGCTAATGCTAATTTCAAAGCGTTTAAAGATAAGAATGTGTGGGGTAGTAATAGTGCGAAAGTGCCTTTTTATGAAGAAGTTCCCTTACATCCTGATTATTTGTTGAGAGATTTTATTTTGATATTTCATCCGGATTTGTTACCCGGTGATACACTTCGTTATTTTAACTTGTTGAAGTGATGAAGCCTTATTTTTATATCGGAGGATTATTGTTTTTGGCTTTGTGCCTGTTTATCGGAAATTTGTTTTGGGGATCTGTCTCTATTCCGGCGAGTGCGGTTTGGGATATTTGTCTGGGAAATGAGGTGGAGAAAAGCAGTTGGTCTTATATCGTATTGCAGTCTCGTTTTCCTCAGGCGGTTACGGCATTTTTTGCCGGAGCGGCTTTGGCAGTTTCAGGTTTGATGTTGCAGACTGCATTCAATAATCCGTTGGCCGGACCGTCGATTTTAGGGATCAACTCCGGAGCGAGTTTGGGAGTAGCCTTGGTGATGTTGTTTTTAGGTGGTTCGTTAGGCTCTTTGGGATCATTCGCTCTTTCCGGTACGATGGCGGTTTTGGCAGGTGCTTTTATCGGAGCTGTATTAATATTGGGTATTATTATTCTTTTTTCGACGATCGTACGTAGTAACGTGATGTTGCTTATTGTCGGGATTATGGTGGGATACATAACTTCTTCGGCAATATCTCTGTTGAATTTTTTTGCTACGGCTGAAAATGTTTTTTCTTATACATTGTGGGGGATGGGAGATTTTTCAGGAATATCGGTGGAGAGATTACCGTTTTTCTGTATTGCCGTTACGGTGGGTCTTGTTCTTTCGTTATTGCTGATAAAGCCTTTAAATGCTCTTTTGTTAGGAGAAAGATATGCCGAAAATCTTGGGGTGAATGTCCGTCGTGTCAGGATTGTATTGTTATTAACGACCGGATTGTTGACTGCTGTGGTTACGGCATTTTGCGGCCCGGTCTCCTTTATAGGGTTGGCAGTGCCCCATATTGCCAGACTTGTTTTGGGATCTTCCAATCATAAAATCTTGTTACCGGTAACGATTCTTATCGGTGCTGTAATTGCATTGATTTGCAATTTGTTGTGTGTGCTTCCGGGAGAAGCGGGGATTATTCCTTTGAATGCAATAACTCCGGTGTTGGGGGCACCTGTAATTATTTATGTGATTGTAAACCAGAAGAAAATACAATATTTCAATTGATGAGCAGAGTACCGGTTATTGAAGCAGAAAATTTATCGATTGGTTATCGAGACGGGAGTAAGGCACGTCAGAAACTGTATGACAGTTTGACATTTTCTCTTTATCGGGGAGAACTTACTTGCCTGTTGGGAACTAACGGGGCCGGGAAATCGACACTGTTGCGAACATTAGGTGCTTCGCAACCGGCATTGTCAGGGACATTATTTTTAGAGGGAAGATCATTATATGATTATTCGGCAACTGAAATTTCCCGAAGAATAGGTCTGGTGTTGACTGATCGTTCTTTGGCGGGAGGACTCCGAGTCAGGGAACTGGTAGCTTTGGGACGTTATCCTTATACCGGTTTTTTCGGACGGCTAAACCGCTCGGATGAAAAAATCGTGGATTGTTCTCTCGATCGGGTAGGAATCAAACATAAGGCATCGGATTATTTTTCGGAACTTTCTGACGGTGAACGACAAAAAGTGATGATTGCTAAGGCTTTGGCTCAAGAGTGTCCTATCGTACTGTTAGATGAGCCTACGGCTTTTTTGGATGTTCCGAGTCGTATAGAGATCATATCTTTATTGCGTGAACTTGCTACTGCCGAAAAAAAGACAATTCTCTTCTCAACACATGATATGGAACAGGCATTATTGTTGAGCGATCGCTTGTGGCTTTTGTCCCGTCAGAACGGATTGCAATGCGGTGTTACGGAAGATATGGTTCTATCCGGAGCTGTCGGTGACCTTTTTTCTCATTCGTCCGTAAATTTTGATGTCTCTACCGGAAGTTTTTTCCCACAATACGTGTTAAACAAGAGAGCTGCAATTTCAGTTCCGGATGATATGGCTTTTTGGGTTCGGAATTGTCTGATGAGAGCGGGATATGAATGTTTGCCTGCGGGAGCTCCCGATGCAGATATTTCCCTTCTTTTCGTATCTCCTGAGAAGATCAGGCTGATGTATAAAGGAGGAGAGGAACTATCGCTGTCTTCATTTGCTGCTTTGAAGACAGCGCTCGGTGATCTTTCAGTTTGAAAATTTTATTCGAAATACACTTTAAAGCGGTAGATCGAAAGCCTTTTATAAACTTTTTATGGTTGCGACAATTTTTTTTGCTGCATTTTGAGGAGCTCCCGGATTTCCTAATCGTTCGGCTACTTCGGCATATCCTTGTAACATCTGTTCCCGTTTGTCCGGATCGTTTAATATTTTGTCCAGTTCGTTTTTTACATTTTCCGTAGTGAACAAATGTACCAGCAGTTCTTTTACGATTTCCCGATCGGCAATCAGATTTACTAACGACACGAACTTTACTTTCAGTATATGCTTAAAAAGATTATATGCGATTTTCCCTCCTCCCATTTTGTAACATACGACTTGAGGAACTTTCAGTATAGCGGTTTCGAGGGTTGCTGTTCCTGAAGTTACCAATGCTGCCGAGGATTGTTGGAGTAATCTGTATGTTTTTTCAAAGACGATGGAAACCCGTTTGCCTGAAATAAATGTATGATAAAAATCGGGAGATATGCCCGGAGCTCCGGCAATGACTAATTGATAATCTGTAAATGAGGAGGCCGCATCGATCATAGTCGGCAAATTTGCTGTGATTTCAGCTTTCCGGCTACCGGCTAATAGAGCAATGATAGGTTTGTTTTCAAGATTATTTTCGGAAATGAAAGAGTCGAACTTTTCATCGGCAAACGGTCTCACCGCCATTTCATCGACAGTGGGATTTCCTACATAGTCGATCTGATAATGATGTTTTTGATAAAACGGAATTTCGAACGGAAGTATCGAGTACATTTTATCTACATACCGTTTAATGTCCTTGATACGATACTCTTTCCATGCCCATATTTTAGGCGAAATGTAATAATGTACCGGAATATTGAGCCGGGTTTTAGCAAATTTTGCCATTCTCAGGTTAAATCCGGGATAATCGACAAGTATCAGTACATCAGGATGAAACTCTTCTATATCTGACTTACATAAACGAATATTGTGCAGTACTTTGTCGATATTCAGCAATACGGGAATAAATCCCATATAGGCCATTTCACTATAATGTTTGACCAGTGTTCCGCCTTCTGCCTGCATCAGGTCGCCTCCGAAAAAACGGAATTGAGCTTGCGGATCTTCTTTTTTAAGGGCATTCATAAGTTTGGAGGCGTGTAAATCTCCAGAAGCTTCACCGGCTATCAGATAATACTTCATTGCGCAAATCGTATAAATTCTTTTTACAAATGTACATTAACTTTCTCATTTTATCTGAAAATAAGGTTGTTTTTGTCGATTTGATTACCTTTGTTTCCGGAATATTGTTTCTCTTAATCTGATATTTTGCAATAACAACCGGATTTTTCCGTTAATATACAACAATGAAGAAAAATATTTTCCATATAGTTTTTGTCCTGTTCATTTTTTCATTTGTTTTATCAGGATGTTTCGACGAGAGTTTTTCGAATGATCCTAACGATCGTTTGACTTTTTCTACAAACATTGTAAAGTTTGATACGATTTTTACGCAGCGCGGTACGGCTACACTATCTTTTAAAGTTTATAACCATGCGAAAAAATCGTTGAAAATAGAGTCCGTTACGTTGGCGGATGCCGCTAATTCCGGATTCTTTATTAATGTGGATGGTTCTAAAGGTCCGGTAATACGAGATTTGGAAATAAGGGGTAAAGATAGTTTATATGTTTTTGTGGAAGCAAATGTCGATCCGACAAACCAAAACTCTCCTCTATTGATAAAAGATTCTATCGTATTTGTTACGAATGGAATTCGTCAGGATGTCAAATTAGAGGCATACGGACAAGATGTCAATGTTTTACGGGGTGAAGTATTGCCGGACGGAGAGAATGTATTTACCGGAGAAAAACCTTATTTGGTTTATGACAGTCTTGTGATTCCGGCATCATCGTCTTTGGCATTGTCCGAAGGCACTACGCTTTATTTTCATAGTAAGGCGACGCTTGAGGTCAAGGGAAAGATAGACGCTCGCGGTACGGCTTCGCGTCCTGTAACTTTTCGAGGAGACCGTCTCGACCGTATGTTCGCTGATTTGCCGTATGACTATTTGCCTGGACAGTGGGAAGGAATTCGTATCCATACGGACAGTTACGATAACCGTTTCGACCATGTTGCCATGAGGGGCACTTCTACCGGAATCGTTATCGATTCGTCTGATGTTTCGAGAACTAAAATCATATTCAGCAATTCGGTGATTCATAACTCCAGCAATAATTTGGTTTCTTCGACGGAGAGCAGGATTGAGGCCTGGAATTGTCAATTTTCTAATGCCAGCGGTGCTTTAATGAGTTTGTCGGGAGGAGAAGCAAAATTTGTTCATTGTACATTTGCCAATTATTTTCAATTGATGGATGTCATAAAATCCCCTTTACTGGTTTTTGACAGATATACTCAGACAGAAGAAAATTTGCCGTTGAAAGCATCATTTGAAAATTGTATTATTATCGGTAACAACATGTTGATGCAGCCTTTAGAATTGTTGAATACCCAGATTTATTTTAAAACTTGTCTTTTCAGGGTGAATGGTTCGGACGATGAGAATTTCATTCAGTGTATATGGAATGGAGATCCAATGTTTGTGGCTACAGGAGATAACTATCAGTATGATTTCAGATTGGCTTCAGAGTCTTCGGCAGCTTACAGAGCAGGAAATCCTGAATTTGTCGATGAGAATACACGTACGGATCTTTTAGGCAATCCTCGCCCTGAAGGGGTAAATCCGGACGTAGGCGCTTATCAGTATATGACTCCGACAGAATAAAAATACACTCTTAGTCAAAGTCTATTGGGGGTATTGTCATGCCAGTTCTAAGCCGAATTTGTCTTTTAAATGCATAATGTTGGGATTTTTCTGAACCATAAGGTCGAATCGTTCCCTTTGGCTGAATGCCTTGTGCTTTTCTTGTTTTTCGCTTTCTCTTGGACGCATGGAGATACGGGTGTTTTTTAATTCTTTTTTCAAGAATTGCATTAAGTCCGTTCCTCTTTCGTTCAGCCGGTCTAACTGTTCTTTGTTATCGACTACAACTTCGAAGTCTGTTGCATTCAGCATTTTAGGCGGACAAGTGCGCATCGTATTCACCAGAACGGTTTCGGTAGGAATCGTGTTGGTAAATTTAATCCACGCTTTTTGCAGATCCTCTTCAGAGAAAGAATTATTCATGTCCACATCTTTCCTTGTCTCCTGAACCTGTTCTTTTGTTTCGATAATAGGTTTTTTTATCGATATAGAAGGGATCGGGATCGTTCGGGGTTTCGGCTTTTGTGCAGGATGTTGATTATTCGGTAACTCGTTTAATTGAGCTTTATTTACCACCGTTTTATCGGTCTGTATTGTTTCTGTTGCCCGAGTACCGGTGCTTGTTTGGGCTGATGATGCGACAGTGGCATTTGTCGTAACGGTTCTCTTTTGTTCTGTCGGAGCATTCTGGATCGGTGAAGAACTTCTTTGGGGGACAGTCTGTGCCGCAGGAGAAACCTTTTGCAACGTTGGCTGTTGTTCGGGCTGTGGATTTTTTGCCGCAGTTAATTGACAGAGTTGTATCAGTGTCAATTCGACCAATAATTTTTTATTATTACTGTTCCGGTAGTTCAAATCGCATCGGTTACTCAACTCGATTGCTTTATACAAAAACTTGTTGCTGCATTGCTTCGCTTGTTCGGCATAACGTTGTGCTGTTGCCGGACCTACTTCGAGTAGAGGTAGGGTTATAGGATCTTTGCAGACTAACAGATCTCTGAAATGATTACTTAATCCGCTTATAAAATATTGAGCCTCGAATCCTTTTTTCAGTATTTTGTCAAAAAGAATTAGTGCTTCGGGAACTGCATTCCGTAAAAATGTATCGGTCAAGCTGAAATAGTATTCATAATCGAGGACATTCAGGTTCTCTATCACCGATTGATAAGTAATGTTTCCGTTAGAAAAACTAACGACTTGGTCGAATATAGATAATGCATCCCGCATTCCTCCATCAGCTTTTTGGGCAATGACGCTCAACGCTTCCGGTTCGGCGGCAACCCCCTCTTGAGAAGCTACATATTGCAGGTGTTCTACAGTATCGGCTGTCGTTATTCTTTGAAAATCGTAAATTTGACATCGAGACAGTATCGTCGGCAGAATTTTGTGTTTCTCGGTGGTTGCCAGTATAAATAGTGCATGATGAGGCGGTTCTTCCAATGTCTTTAGAAATGCGTTGAATGCGGCTGTCGATAGCATGTGTACCTCATCGATGATGAATACTTTGTATTTCCCTATTTGAGGCGGAATGCGGACTTGTTCGGTCAGTTGCCGTATATCGTCGACCGAGTTGTTAGATGCAGCGTCTAATTCTAAGATATTGTAAGATCGCTGTTCATTGAATGCTTTGCAGGATTCACATTCATTACATGCTTCTCCATCGGCTGTAGGATGTAAACAATTGATTGTTTTGGCAAAGATTCGGGCGCATGTTGTTTTTCCTACTCCCCGCGGACCGCAAAAAAGATAAGCGTGAGCTAATTTCCCTGAACTGATCGCATTTTTTAAAGTCTGGGTCAAAGCTTTTTGTCCTACAACGGAGTGGAATGTGGACGGGCGGTATTTCCGTGCCGAAACAATATAATTATCCATTTATTCTTGAAAGTTCTGTCTTGTAATTCTATATTTACAAAAGTAATAAAAAGTAATCGGTTTGTATATTGAAAAATTTTAAAAAGTGAAATTCGTTTTTATCTTTCCATACTTGATTTATCGAAATGCAACGGTAATAGAGTTTTTATAGAATCTACAATATAAATGTCGTCTTTACCGTACATCAGTATCCGTATGGGTTGGTTAAAACGATTTTCTGTTTCTAAGATTACTTGTCGACAAGCTCCACACGGAGCAACTTGACCGCTTGTGTAACTTCCACCTGTCTGGGCAGCCAATGCCAGCATTTTTACAGGAATATCGGGGTAGTTGGCATTGGCAAAAAAAAGCGTTACGCGTTCTGCGCATAATCCCGAAGGATATGCGGCATTTTCTTGATTGTTTCCTTGTATTATTTCTCCATTATTCAGTAGGGCTGCCGCTCCTACTTGGAACCGAGAATAGGGTGCGTAAGAGTGATTGCTCGCCTCTTTTGCCCGATCGATCAGAATTTTTTCTTCGGGGCTCAATTCTTCATAAGAACAAACTGTTATCTTTGTATCGAGATTCAACTTTTTCATATCAGGACTAATTTTATAGCGTTAAGATTATTAGAATATATGCTTATCACTAATTGGTAAAATAATTCGGTAATAATACAAATATAAAGAAGTTTTGAAATATTCGTGCGAGTTTTACGTTCTTTTTTCGAGTTATAATAAGGATATTGAGTATGAGTTTTAAAAGATTAACACTGTTTTTGCTTTTTGCCATTTCTGTTTTTTGGGGGGAGGATGTGAGTGCTCAGAGTCGGAATCGTCTTTATATGCAGTATATAGATACGTATAAGGATTTGGCAATCAGGCATCAGAAAAAATATAAAATACCGGCCAGTATTACTCTGGCTCAGGGGCTATTGGAATCTGGCGCTGGAAGAGGAACATTGGCGCGTAAATCGAATAATCATTTCGGTATCAAATGTCATAATAAATGGACAGGAGCTCGGGTTTATCACGATGATGATGCCAAAGGAGAGTGCTTTCGTAAATATAAGCATCCTGAAGACTCTTACGAGGATCATTCTTTATTCTTGACCCGGAATATGCGTTATGCTCAGTTATTTGAACTGAAAAGTACCGATTATAAAGGTTGGGCGAAAGGTTTGCAGCGTTGTGGATATGCGACTGATAAGGCGTATGCAAGTAAGTTGATTCAGATTATAGAATTGTATGATTTGTATCAATATGACCGTAAGGGGCGTTCTTCTCAAGAAATTCCTAAATTGCCGGTAGGATACGAACCTCATCAGGTATATCGTTCTTCAGGTTTATATTACATCGAAGTTCGTGTGGGGGACAACCTTAAGAATATAGGGAAAGAGTTTGGTATCAGCGTAAAGAAATTATGTAGTTATAATGAGATTCCGAAAGATTATCCTTTAGATCCGGGTATGGTGATTTATCTTGAGAAGAAGAATAAAAAAGCGGACAAAGCCTATACGCGACATATCGTTTCGGCAGGAGAGTCGATGCATGATATTTCTCAGATTTATGGCATTCGTATGAAATATTTGTATAAAATGAATCATAAAGATAAAGACTATGTCCCGTCAGAAGGGGATGTGTTGATCCTTCGTTGATTTCAATACACCTAAAAGCCTGTCTAAATTTTCCGGCACAAAAATGATCTGGATAAAATTTAGACAGGTTCTAAATAATAATTATCGGCTATTTGTATCTATCGTTTATATCCAGGAGACCGCCCGCTACGTGAAGATACCGTAGATTATCGATTTCACCGACAAGGATGCCAACGACACCATGTAACAACAGATTGATGCCAACTACTACCTCATCAAGAACGAGGTTAAGCAGATTGTCGCCGATGAAATCGAGCGCATCAAGGCTGACCCGGAGCTGTCGTATCTGATAATGGACAAATAGGGCATAAAACAAAATTCCCGTTGGCAAACAGATAAAGCCAACGAGAATTTTTACTTACGAAGCATCTCAACTTTCTGAACTTATTGGATGTTCCGCACTAAATTTCTCTAATTAATTGCTTTTTTCCTCAATTAAAGCAGTTTTATCTTTTTTATTTGTACCTTTGTAGTGCCCATCTACAATTAGAAGGGGTTTCGAGGCTCGTTTTGGCAAGATCCAATTCGGAGCCTTGCGTTTTTTATAGGACTACCTCTAACTTCTTTCTCAGCATTTTCTTCATCTTCTTTTCACCGCTCGGCATATTCAGATAATAGGCAGTCAGTAGGTAATACCCGTAAGGGCTTCGTTACGGTTCAAGGACGATTACATATTTTTCCTCCGTGTCATACACGTATGTTCGATAGACATTCTTACGATGCTTGATATCTCTTTCTTCACAACTGAATATTTCCAGCACATGGGATGTCCTTTCCTCAATATGGTGTCGAATCCAATGCAGACGACGGGAGCGGTCTGGCTCGAAGACTCTTTTCTTCGTTGCAGCACCTTCCGCTTCCTTGTCGTCAGTTGTCGTTAGGTGCATGAACTCTCGTTGCATATCTATCTCGCCATCCGACTTGATGGGATAGACACGCTTTTCCCGAAACTTGAACGTTTCGTTATCTTCGATGTCCCGTCGATACACCCTATATAATGAAGCCTTGCGCTCCTTTTCCTCCAAATGTAGGATTTCCAACAGTTCCGGGTATTTCTTTAACAAGTTGAATGGCATAGGCTTATTTTTGCAAATTGATAAAGAAAAGGTTGAACTTCTTGTTTTTCAGAGGAGTGGTGCATAATAACGAAAGATTTGTCTGCTTCTTTATTTTCTCGACAATCAGACGTTTTGCCCGGACCTTTCCCTCAATGACTCCACGCTGGATACGTAAGTGGTAGTTTATCGCTCCCATAAGGATGTCTGCCAATTGGATAAAGTGTACTTGGTGAGATTTGACAAAATTAAAATCCCGTATAGCCGAATTGTATTTCAATATTTCTGCCAGTTTATGCAGTTTTCGTTGGCTGCACGTGTCCTTGATGTCGAAATAGACATTATAGGTACTATCCATATCCATTTGATGATGCAATAGCTGGTAATACATCCGAAAATAAAAATCATTGTAGCTGTATTCTGCACGTGTATTGTCTATTTCCGACTTATTCACGATGACCGCCCTGAATTTCATGTTGGTCATAAAGAAATAATCCATTATCTCATTATAAAGGGCAAAAGTTTTATCCGAGATGTTCGTCCATTTCAATTCCCCTTCATACCCGTGCTTTTGTTTGATTTCCCGTATCTGCTTTTTGGCGAGACCCATTTCATTATACGGTATGCTTACATAACCGTATATCATGTAAGGTTGTCCGTCATTTTCCAAATGCGTACTTTCGTCACAATATATATTATAGGTTCTGTGCTTACACACCATCTTATTATTTGTTTAATTATCAATACGCAAAGATAAGGATTAAAGGCGTATCACTTAAAATATGGAGATAAAATATCGTTATCCTGTCACTGAAAAAATTCCCTTGTACGACAAACCGACGAACTGGACGACTTTTCTTGTAATCCAGAATATCGAAAAATAAAAATCCCCCTAAACATTTCCCTTTTTCGGTCAAAATACGTATATTTACATCAGTTCCAAGAGCAAAGCAAAGTAATGTAGCGAATTCCGCACGGCTACCAAATCGCTACCAGCTACCGAACTTTCTACACTTTACGTCTTATTAATCAGCTGATTAAAACAAAATCGTAGTTTTTCTTTAAAAAAAGTGCGAATATTCACTGTTTAACAGAGAGATTATAGATATTAAAGTGAAAACGGCAGACGATTTTGTCTGCCGTTTTCACTTTATTTTATTAATATGCTGCAGGTACGGGATTATAGACTTTTTTATTTTTCAGTTTCGGGTCGGTTCCTAACGGGAAATTTATACCAAAACTGAAACTCATGTTTGTCGTATTTACAGGTACATATTGCGGAGTATATTTTGCAGCGATATAATCAGCTCCCAAGAAAAGGTTAAATCCTCTGGGGCATAAATTTATCAAAGCTCCCCATGTGCATCCGGTATTCGATACCGCTCCGTTGAGTGCTGCCATGAACCATTTTGCCGGGCGGAAATTGGCTGTCGCCATCAGTTTTGTCCATGTTTTTGGAGTACTGAATCGGGTCGAGGATAATAATCCGAATGATATTTTGTTATTTAAAATGCCATATTCTGCCCCTATATTCATAGTCGTTTTCAACCAAGTACTTCTGGAAGAAGCTCGAGTTTCTTTAAATTTGAATAAAGCTTCGAGATCATCTCCGATTTTATCGGTTTCGTCGTCAAAGGCGTTATTGCCGTTATCATCATCTTCAGCTCCTAAGTGTTTGAATCCATCGAATACGAATTCTCCTTCAGGGGTTTCTGCTTTTTTATTTTTATTCCAGCGGATAAAACCTATATCTGTTAAAGCCATGGACACAGTAAGGTTGTCAAAGATTTTATAAGTTGCACCGAGATCGATAGCACCACCGATACCGGCGATTCCTAATTTTCCTGTGTCAAAATCGAATCCGTCGATTTCACCGTTACTGTCGGTTTCCAGGGTCACTCCGGCAAGAGACAAGTCGGCTATACCTTTACTTTGTATCATCCATCGTTCATCGGATAATGTCATAGTCATGCGGTCTATTCTTGCATCCAGATTCCCTGCACCGATTAACGCTTTCAGTTTAGCCCCTATCGTTAACCTGTCGTTTATGCGGTGAGCATGTCCTAATGCCAGCTCGACATAATTGTTGCTTTTCGCCCGTATATCTTTCATTTCGTATTGAGTAACCTCTCCGGTTTGGCCATTTTTCAAAAAGGCAAATAAGTCTTTAGGCAAGAATATATCGGTACTGCTTTTTACTGATAAATCAAAAGTATTGAATCCGTTAAATGCGAAAAATCCGAATGATAAAATCGTTTCATCGATATTTAAACTCAGGTTGTTCCGGTTCTTTAACGATCCTATAAACTCGTTTGATGAGATGCTCGGGTGGAATCCTGTTAATAATTCGTCTCCTGACGGATACAAAAAGTGAGATAAGGCCATGTTGCCGTTTATCTGGATATCGAGATTTCCTAATCCGGGGAAACTGAAGTATCCGTAATCATTTATTAAAGCCGGATTCAATCTATGGCGATAGGGCATCCGTTCTAAAAAATATGATGAATATAAGGTCTGTGCCGATACTCCTGCAGAGACCAAACATAGGATGAATATGATGATTTTCTTTTTCATTTTATGTATTTGTAAAGAGTTCGACATTGATTTTAGAAGTTATCGATATCAGCTTGAATACCTTTTACCTTTAAGGCGACTTTTGCTTTAATGGATTGGCTGGGTTTTAACGGAACACCGCCTATAGTACCTTCATTTGCCCCCAGTCCACCTGTAATTAACAGTTCCAAACCGTCCAGACGTCTTAAAGCTCCTGAGCCTTCTCTCTCTCTGACTTTGATTAAAAGAGTAGTTTCAGAAGTATTTGTCGATCCTGTTTCGCTATTATATGTACCTGCAGCAACATACCCTTCTTCTTTTCCGTTGTCGAACGTGAAGGATAGATCGTTTGAATCGATAGTGCTGACACAACCTGTCGATAGCGGGATAACTTTCAATGCCAATTCTAAAGGCAGGCCGTTATATACGGTCGCTTTTATCGAAATTTCGCTCGCTGTCGCTTTTTCAAAAATGTCGTCTGTATCGTCTTGTATGTTATCGATCGTGTCTTTATATACGATATTGACATCTTTACCTAAAACGAAAGGTACATCTGCGTTGCAGTCGATCAGTACTTGAGAGCCTCCTTTTGAGAGATCTACCGTGTGCCAGTTTTCTCCTTCTACGGCTTTTGGAGTCGGAATAGCGTCTATGACTATACTGTCCGGAACGTCTTTGATTACGCTTTGCAGTTGACTGAACGGAATTGCTTCGAACCCTTCAGGAATACCTTTTGCTATGTATTCGGGTGTCGCTAATATGAATTTTGAAGTTTTAGCGGTTTCTTCTTCTGAAGGATTTAAATCGTCATAAGCTGCGATGGTCATGGTTCTATCGGGTTTTAATCCTCCTGAAGCTAAAGGATTTCCGTTTTTATAGGGAGTGAAAATCAGATCGACGTTGATAGGGACTCCGATCGGGTTTGTCGCAGTCAATTGGAAATTGGCATTCGGAAGATACAAGGCTGACCCTTCTTTCAGATAATCCGAAAGATCTCCTAAATTTATTGATGTGTGCGGATTATCGGAGATAACGTCTTCGTTAACTTCTCCGGCTGCCAGTTGTATATTCATCTGTTCTACATTTACAGATGCTTTGACATTTAGATTTTGAAGATCGTCGAGGTTGATGTTTCCGGATGATACGGAAGCTCGACCGGTTATTACCGCATTCTTTTCAGGTAATATGAGTTTGTGATCTTCTGTCAGAATATTTTGAAATTCACGGTCTGTGAAATCAAGTTTTGTAATATGTAATTGATTATTATATTCCCAAGTCCGTTCAGTAGCAGAAACTTTGGAGAATTTTTGGTTCTTCAAAATCAGGCGTTGGCTTTTTTCTCCGGTTTCAGGATTAGTATAGTTTATTACACCTGAATTCTCGTCAAAAATGATGTATTGAGGAAAATCGATTATCAATTCATCGAATTGTAAATCTCCAGCTCCGTCTGTTATATTGATGTTCGCTTGCAGATTTACAGCAGTGTTCCCTTTCAGCTTAACCCATTTTAGGGCTTTTAGTTCTTTCGGAACATCAGTCTCATCAACTTCTATTTTTGCTGTATTATTTCCGAGATCGGCGGTAAACGATTCTGTCTCGACATCGGCATCAGCAATATTCAAGATACTTTCCTGAAGTTTGAAATCAATTTTCGAATTGTTGTTAAAACTTTCTATTTTCTTGAATGTCGTATTGCCTTTAGCATATGTAGTAAAAGTATTAACTTTAAATTGAGGTTCGAAAGACAACGATTTTGTTCCGTCTGTTTCGGTCTTTAGTTGTTTTTGGGAGAGATCTATCGATTTTAATTTTACTTGTTTGGTAAATCCGGTTTTCAGTTCATCGATCGTAATGACGAGATTATCTCCATTCCATGTATTACCTGTTTTATCAAATTCGAAAGGGGTATTCGGATCGTTCAGGTTAATAGTTATCTCTCCTCCGGAAAGGTCTAATCCGGCAAGAGTAATAGGTTCGGATTTTAAGGTAAGTATAGAATTGTCGTCAAAATATACCTTGTTTATCTTTTTTACATCTTTGTTTATATTGGTAACCTTGATATCGGTACTGAAATTTGTCTGTTCTACATCTATTTTTAGATCTGAGATGGTAAGATCCATATCATCGATATTGATATTGGAGCTGCTTATGCTTATAGGCATAGAGACATCTATTGATGATAGATTAACTCCTTTTGTGATACCTTTTATGCTGATATATCCTGATTGAGAATAGTCGATCGATTCTTCAAATCCCGAAAATTCGCCTTGTGTAGCATCGATTTCCTTGTTATAACTTACCAGATTGAAGTTTACTATGTTATCGGTTAGTGTCAGATTTACATTGTCGAGCCTCAAAGTGTGACTATTTATTAATGAGCCTTTTGTCGGGTTTGAAATCTCGAATGTATTGGGAAATGTTATTGTAAAATTTTTCAATGTTACGGTTGCCTCGGACAGATTTAGTGTATTTTTCAGCTGATCCATATCCATTTTCAGCTGTGCGGTTGTACCTTTGAATTTGATATTGGAAATGTGTGTTACTTCTACAGGACAACTTCCTTTTGCAACAACAAAAGAAGTCTGATGATCATCGAGTCGAAACTCTTTATCCATTATGCTGACTTCTCCATTATTCGGAACATTTATCGGAGTATTTTCCGAGATTTTCATGGATACATTTCCTGTAAAAGACTGGGTGATCTCAGGTTTATCGATTATGTTTTTTTTCAGCAACATATCCGGCTGATTCTCATCGATCTTTATGGGATCTATTGTCAGCTTTTCGAACGAGATGTTAAAGTCGGTAGATGTATTTATAGCATTGATCGATACCGGATCGAATGTCGGAATATCAGCTTTTACATTTTCTTTCTTGTGGATACCGTATTGATCGTCATCGGTAGTTAAATCTTCTATATCTTCAGGTTTTAATAAATCGCTGAGAAGTTTTGTCTCGGTTTCTCCTAAGGGAAATCCTAATTCTCCTCCAATTCCTACGATTGTAGAAATGTCTTTGGTAAGATCGTACTTTTTGTCTATACAGGAATATCCGAAAATAAGGAAACTCGGGCACAGAGATAACATAATTATCTTGCCGATAGTAAATTTCTTCGCATTCATGCGTAATCTCATTTTTGATAACTGGTGATTTTAAATTTGATATAAATCAATATTTTGCAAACATAGTATTTTTTTTATTAAGTAATGTAACATTCTTGTAAAATTTTATGGATAATCCCGTATATTAACTTTTTAACTTTATGAATATTGAAATTTTCATATATCTTTCATTTATTGGATTTTCCGGGTTTTCGGATCATTGGTTTTGTATTATTGTGAGATCTCCTTTTTTGAATATAAAATAATCGATTTGTGAAATTTTACAATAAAGATTTCTAAACGAATATTAGAACCTGTTTAAATTTAATCAGGCTATTTCTTATAGTTGTTTGTTTCGGTTGTAAGGGGATGGTTTTCGGATTCTTGAGCTTTTAAAATTTACGATAGCCAGGTAATTTTTGTGTTTCTTCCGGATTATAATGATGTTGCGGTATCCGGAGTCTATCGAAAGGGGAAACGGCTGTTCTTGTGGATTCTTTTTAAACTTTACCTGGGCAAAATTTAAATAGCTCTTTAATAAAATAAGCTATGTTCCTAAGTTTCTGTTTAGGTATTGATATTGACTTTTTGCTATAAATGATATGGTTGAATAATTGGCATATAATAAATTTAACCGACAAAAGGTTATTTATTATGGTGTTATTTGCTATTTTTGTCAAAAAATAATTCTGAGGAATATGTCCGAAAAGAAAATTTCCGTATTGATCATCTACACGGGTGGTACAATCGGTATGATACAAGATCCTGAGACTGGAGCTTTGATGCCGTTTAATTTTGATCATTTGTTGGATAATGTTCCGGAGTTGAAACGTTTGGGTTTTTTGATTTCATCGATTCAATTTGAACCTCCGATAGATTCTTCGGAAATCGACCCTGCATCTTGGGTTCGTTTGGTAAAAATCATAGCAGATAATTATGATACTTATGACGGATTTGTCGTTCTGCACGGAACTGATACAATGGCATATACGGCTTCGGCACTTAGTTTTATGCTTGAGAATCTGGCAAAACCAGTTATTCTGACCGGGTCTCAATTACCTATTGGTATGTTGAGAACAGACGGGAAAGAAAATCTGATTACGGCTATTGAGATTGCAGCGGCAAAAGAAAACGGATTTCCGGTTGTCCCGGAAGTGTGTATCTTTTTTCAAAATCATTTGATGAGAGGAAACAGAACCTCGAAAATTAGCGCTGAAAATTTCAATGCTTTCCGTTCTCTGAATTATCCGGCGTTGGCGCGGGTCGGGATGCATATACGGTATGACAATAATCTTATTAATAAAGTGCGTGTTCCCAGACCGCTGAAACCGCATTATTTAATGGATACGAATGTTGTGATTCTTAAAATTTTTCCGGGCATTACTCCGCAAACGGTAGATAGTATTTTGAATATCCCTCATTTAAAAGGTGTCGTCTTGGAAACATACGGTACGGGAAACGCCCCTTCAAAACCTTGGTTTCTGGATATGTTAAGGGCAGCGGTTGCTCGGGGAATTGTGATCGTGAATGTGACTCAATGCTCCAGCGGTAGTGTACAGATGAGTTTATATGGGCCTGGAAATAAGTTGGCTCAAGCGGGGATAATAAGCGGATATGATTCGACGACGGAGGCTGCGATAACGAAATTAATGTTTCTATTCGGGCACGGCCTTTCTTCGGAAGAGGTGAAAGACAGAATGCGTTTACCGTTGACCGGGGAATATTCTACTCAACATTTAGAGGATCAGATAGAAGCTTGAGTTTTTTGAAATAAAGAAAGAGCTGCATCTGCAACTTATCGGAGTTGTAAGCAGCTCTTTCGGTTTATACATCTCGTCTCCTCCCAAGATGTACGTTATTTGTCTGTCGTTGTCATTTCTTCTCCCGGGGTTGCCGGAGTCAAAGTATAGGTTAGCGTATTGAGATCGACGCTTATATGATAATAACCTTGTGGAGAGATAGAAATATCGCCCCCTTTCAATGCTAAAGTTCCCGGAGCACCTCCGCTGCCATATTCTTCACCTTTGTTCCATACCGGTTCTGTGGTTAATTTGAATGTGATCGGTGCATCGGGATTGTTTTCATCGATGAGATTCAGATAACCCTCGTATTTGTTGTTCATTCGGTAAGAAAGCAGGGTAGGAGCATTGGTAATGTTCCATCCTTGATAAGATCCCGGAACATATAATTTGGGATAGACGATTACCATAGGATATGGTGTAATTTCTAATGTGACGTATCGGGAGTAAACGATAATGTTGGAGGTAAGTTCGCTTTTCAACCGTACGTATGTTTCGAGAGGAATACCGCTTTCTCCTCCCAAAATCAGAGTTGCCATGTTTAGTTTCCCTACATTGACAGGAAGGTACAAGTTGTGAGTTTCTGCCAATGAAATAGGATCGGAAAACGACTCGGTATTGTCTATTTGGAGAGTGTAGAGAGGTGCAGCTTGAAATCCGTATTTCCCGGCACTCCATGAAAATGTTTCAGCGATGAAATTTTCAGCTTCTTCGTTGAGTACAAGGCTGGAGTTATCAAGCGGGCTTAATTCCGGAGCGGCTGTAAATTCATATACAGGGGATTTATCGTCATTACAAGATTGCAATAGCAGACATATTCCGATGCTGAAAAATAGCCAGTATTTTATCGTATGATTCATAATTGTATAAAGTTTATTTAGTATCCATAATTTTGTTGAGTACCCGGATTAGCTGCTATTTCTTTTGCCGGAATCGGATACAAATTATATTTGGTTTCAAGAGATTTTCCGGTCAGTACTCCGCCTTTCCATGCCCATAGATAATTTCCGGATGTAAAGACTCCGAAGCGTATCAGATCGGTGCGTCGGTGACCCTCCCAATAAAGTTCTCTCATCCTTTCTGCAAGAATTTCATCTAAAGTAATATCCGTAGTAGAAGTGTAAGTGGAGATACCTGCCCGAGTTCTCAAATAATTCATGTAAGTTTTGGCTAAATTCTGGTCTCCATAACCTCGGTAGGCACATTCTGCGTACATTAGGTAGGTATCTGCAAGTCGAAAAACGGGAAAGTCCGTGTCAGGATAAGGATAGGCACGCTTGCTTGTATTTTCCCAGTCGGTCGAAAGCAGATTCGTAAATTTAGTAACGGCAAATCCATCCTGGAAATTTCCCAGATCGGTGTTTTCGATGTTTGCTCCGTCGCTGTAGAATGCATATCTGGAATCTCCGTCTTCAAAACTTTTTACCAGATTTGATGTCGATCTCGGTCCTGCCCATCCGTCATTTACTCCATAATTCTCTTTTACCATGCTGCCTCCATAAGCACCGATAGTAAGATATGTCGTTCCGCCGTATGTTCTCGTCCGGTCTCGATCGTATGGGACGACCATCAGAATTTCACCCTGTTCTCCGCCTCTTGCGAATTGATCATTATCGGCACAGAATAAAAATTTGTATGTTTGCGCCAATCCGTGATTAGCACCGCTTCCGTACTGTCCGATAATTTGCTGGCAAGTTGAAGCGCATTCGGAATACATCGGAGCTCCCGTGTAAACAGATGCGTTCAAATATAATTTGGCTTTTAGCATCCATAGAGCACCTTTCCCTGCACGTCCGTATTCCGGATTTACAGGCAGATCGTTCTCGATGGCATTCAGTTCGCTCAGTAGAAATTGAAATATTTCGGCTCTCGATTTTTGTTTAGGAGCTTCCATAATTTGTTCATTTTCGGTTACAAAAGCCACATTCCCGAACATATCTATTGCATGCCAGTAAGAAAATGCACGTAGGAAACGGGCTTCTGAGCGGTATTTGGATATTTGTTCTGCAAGCTCTCCTGTAATGTCGTTTTGAGCTAAAGCTTGAGGCGTCGTCGCTTTTAAGAAAGAGTTGCAAAGAGCTATTTGAAAAAAGATGCGGCTATACATGACATATATAAATCCGTTTGCAGCAGACCATTTTGAAGTGCTTAATTCGGGTACGCCTGCATCGTTCCAACCTAATAGGGCTTCATCGGTCGGCAATTCCTGAAGATTCCAGTATGACCGGATGTATTGGGCCATACCTTCATCGAAGCCTTCTATATCGGGTTTTCCGGCAGGACCTTCTTGACCGGAAACTGCTAATCCTGCATATACTTTTGCCAAAAACTGAGTATAGTATTCGTGATGTGATTTGAAATCGGAGTCTTGGATCAAGTTTTTATCTATCGGTTTTAGGTCGAGATTTCCTAAACACGATACAAGAGTAGATGAGCCTGCAATGAACAGTGCAATAAGACAGCTATATATTGTTTTTTTCATATCGTATTTTTTTATTAGTAAGTGATTATGACTCCCAGCAAAAAGGTTACGGGACGAGGGTACACATTATTGTCGATACCTGAAAATACTTCAGGATCGAGTCCTTTGTATTTGGTGATGACAAAGGGGTTTTGTACAGCTCCGTATAGTCTGAGTTTCAGTTTATTTTGTGCCAACTCATTCCATGTATAACCGAGAGTGATGTTATCGCAGCGCAAAAATCCCGCGTTGTGCAGATAATAGTCGCTCATGTATTGCGGATTTTGAAATTTTGTTCCGCGACTTATCAAATTGTTCAAATATCCGGCACTGTTATATATTGCTGAATAACTTGAATTATTGGATTGTACGTTATCATAGACATAATTTCCGAGATTGGCGCGAAGAGAAAATCCGAAATCGAAATTTTTATATTCCATCCGTGATGTGAAACTCATTACGACTTTCGGGTCTCTGCTTTTATATAATCGTTTGTCTGCTTCATCGATAACTCCGTCGCCGTTTCTATCGACATAAAGTCCTTCTATCGGATTTCCATCCTTGTCATATACCTGCTCATATAGAAGATAGCTGAATGCCGGGTATCCGACCTTATGAGCCTGTACGGTATTTCCCGTTCCTCCGCTGATACCTCCGACAGGTATATAATAATCGGTATCGTTACTTTTATTCAACTTTGTAATTTTGTTCGAGTTATAGGCAATGTTAAATCCCAGATCCCAAATAAATTTGTTTGTTACGATCGGTTTTGAGCTGATGCTGAACTCTATACCTTCATTTCTTAAACTCCCGATATTCGTGTATATTTCGTTTGTCAGGTTCGATCCTGCCGGAACAGGAATACGACTGATCAGATCATTCGTTTCTCGATAATAATAGTCGAAAGATCCGCTGATCTTATTATCCAGAAAAGCAAAATCCAAACCGATGTTCCATGTAGTCGTTTCTTCCCATTTTATATTCGGATCATATCCGTTTGGCCGTAGAGTATTGTAATATCGATCTCCGAATGGATAAGAAGCCGTAGGAAATCCCATCGAATATAATGGCATATACGGAAAATAGTTGTCACTGATGTCCTGCTGTCCGGTGATACCATATCCTAACCGTAATTTTAATTCGTTCATTACATTAGCAACCGGTTGCATAAACGGTTCGTTGATAATTTTCCAACCCAAAGCCAAAGCCGGGAATGTTCCCCAACGGTGATCTTTAGAAAAACGGGAAGTTGCATCACCCCGTAAAGTGAATGTTAGCAGATATGTATCTTTGAATGTATAGTTGATTCGTCCGAAAAACGAAAGTAATTGTAGGTGGTCGGCATAAGTTTTGTCATACCAAGGTTCATTATCGGGCATAAGTGTTGTTATGGTGCTTCCGTCTTTATAGAATTTTTGCCATGAATAACCTGCCATGACCTCTACTTTACTGTATATTTGGCGGAAATCGTTACTGTAATTCAAATAAAAATCCAGTAATTGATTTCTCTTTAATTGTTTCAGCGTTTCGGTTTGTCCGATCCCCAGCTTTTTGTTTTCTTTATAAGTGATAGGAGAGTTGGGGAACATTTTGTTCCATTGTCGGCTTTTCGACACATCATATCCTAAGTTCAGATTTGCTCTCAACTCAGGGAGGAAAGGCATGATATAATCGAGTTGGATATTTCCCAAACTGCGGTAAACATGAGAGATCATAGAACGATCGTCCAGTAAAGAAACCGGATTAAGAGGGGCAATTCCTATAACTGCTCCTGTATTTTGTTGCAACCACATGAAATATCCGTTTCCGATTTCTTGTCCCGGAACTTTAACCGGTTGGGTCGGGTCGAAACTTACAGCTCCCCCGATAGCAGCTTCGTCAGGAAATTCGTTGCGTATGTATAATCCCTTGACATTCATATTTACACTTAGCGTGTTGTTGAAAAATTTAGGAGTAAGGGAAATAGATGCCGTAGTACGGTTCATCGAAGATGTCTTTAAGATACCGTTTTGGTTCGTAAAAGTTGCCGATACACGGTAAGGCAATATTTTATATTGCCCGCCTACGCTTAAATTGTAGTCTGAGCTGACAGTCGTTCTCAGTACTTCATCCTGCCAGTTTGTATTGGCATTTCCCAATAGCTGGTATGCCTGACTGGAAGTCCCGGTCTGTTCAGCAATCAGATTTCTGAATTCATCGGCGTTTAGAACTCCGGTGGTTCTGCGGGAAGTGCTGACCGACATGTTTGCATTGAAATTTATCTGGGGCTTTCCGCTCATTCCCTTTTTAGTGGTAATGATGATGACACCGTTCGATGCTCTTGATCCGTAAATTGCGGTTGCCGATGCGTCCTTTAGAATCGTAAAACTTTCTATATTATCGGGTGGAATCATACTGAGAGGATTCGACATTCCGGTGACTCCTGAATTATCTACTGGAACACCGTCTATAACGATCAGTGGGTCGTTTGTCGCATTTAAAGAAGAACCTCCTCGAATACGGATTTCTCCTCCGGCTTCAGGTTTGCCTCCGGTTAGGGTAACGACAACTCCAGGGGTTTGACCTACCAGCAAATCTTGCGCAGATGTTGCCATACCTTTGTTTATTTCATCCGGTTTTATCTGTGTAACTGCTCCTGTGGCGTCGCTTTTCTTTACGGTTCCGTATCCGATAGCGACCACTTCTCCTAAAGTAATAACATCTTCTTCAAGAATAACAGATATTTCAGTCCTGTTTTTTATAGGGATACTTTGAGAAATGTATCCGACAAAAGAAAATATAAGAGTGCTGTCTTTAGGCGCTTCTATCTGGTAATTTCCGTCAATGTCAGTTACAGTTCCTGATGTTGTGCCTTTTACTATAACATTTGCTCCTACCACAGGTTCTCCATAAGAATCTTTTACATTACCATGCACTTTGATTCGTTGTGCTTGGATGTCGAGAGAAAGAAAAATTCCGGATAATAAAATAAGGAGAATTTTCCATCCCGGTTTAAAATTCATGTGCTCCATGCAAGAATTACGTTTTAAAGTTTATAAATTAATTAAGTAAATCAAAAAAACGTGTGTTGGGTTTATGTTCCCGGGATTTGTATGAAAAACAGACACGCGGGAGGTTTTTATTCTTCCTTAGAACACTGTTTGTACAGATTTTGTTTTTGTATGTCGCTTATTTAAGACTCTGTAAAGAAAGACGAGTGGTTGTTGTATGTTTTATCTACTAAAGGATTAGTTATAAAATCGAGGGTGACCCAAAAGTCAATAACGACTGAACGGGTCACCCTTTTTCATTATCTTTGGGCATTTCCTTAAGAGACAAAA
>ERZ772819.367-NODE-367-length-38718-cov-6.969376_pt1 | contig 38718 bp, 55 predicted proteins | sample MGYA00580860_ERZ772819 | MGnify/ENA primary metagenome ERZ772819 (study PRJEB29015, sample SAMEA2737683) | human gut metagenome | biome: human gut; feature: human-associated habitat; material: faeces | place: China | collected 2012 ...
CAGATTTTTTTAGTCCGATTCCGATAAAATACAGGACAACTGCCACGACAACAAGCTCTGGTTTTACATAATTCATAATCTGTTCCATGATTCTATTCTCCTTTTCCTCTTAGGTGCAATTCTTCAATTTCGTGCATCGTCTTTGTAATCATTCCATTGCCACCGAGTTTGTGATACGCATTATACATTTCATAGAAATTCTCGTAAGCATACGATGGGATTGAGCCAAGTCTCATATACTTATCGTGATATTCGATAAGCTGAACCCTAAGTAAAAGCATTGTACCTTTACTGTTTGCATCCCTGTCTTTCTTTTGATTTTTCAGCAACCAAACCACATATCCCATAAGGGCAGTGACAATGATAGGTAACACAATCGTGTATGTTGAATAAATAAACTGTTCCAATGGTCTGTTGTCCTTTCTGTACGCAAAAACAACCGCTTCTGACGTTATATAATCGTCATATGGCGGTTGTTTTCGTGTATGTGATAATTTCCTTGTCTGTTGATTATTCTGCTAATTCAGGACAATCAAGATAAACTAAAACTTCCTTTACTTTGTCCTTGATACGATCAGGAACATCAGCAAATGTTTTCTTACCCTTAATGATCAGGGTTGCATAGATAATTGCCATAGTCTGCACATCCTTTCTGAATAGAATTTTTATGATCAACTGACGTATCATCAGTTATCACCATCTAAAATAGCCTTGACAGCTTCTTTCAGTCTGTCCGGTACATCGTCCAGTGTTTTAACACCTTTAATGATTAGTGATGCATAAATCTTTGCCATACTTCACACCTTCTTTCTTATCCCATCATTTCATAGATTTCACACATAGCAATCTGTGCCTGTGTAATTTCATTTTCAAGATCAGCATTCTTTTCTGCCTGAATTTTAATGTATTCGTCCTTGTCATACTCGATAAGGTCAAATTCATATCCGGTAAATCCCGGCTGTCCGTCAGTTTCATCTTCATTCACTTCTGCGATATTGGAACTGACAAATACTTTTGTTTCCGTCAGTTCCAGTTCTTCCGGTCTGACGGTGCTTTTCTGTTTTCCATAATCAATCATGATGCTTTCAATCCTTTCTTTGTGTTTGGTTTTATGTTGCGTATATAATAATCATCCGCATAAGGTAACAGCGGTACAACATACTTTTGATATAGCCGGAAGGTATCAGCATATTTCAACCAACCTTTGTAAGAATTGATTGAACACCACTCTGAATAGTTCATCATGTTCCCGGCTTCCACTTTGTTCCTGATAGCGGTCATTTTCTTTTCCATTTCCAAACAGGTGCTTTTTCTAAGTAATGTATACTTGTAAAATGTTCTGTAACCTAAGAAGTCAACACCTCTTACATACGATGGGAACACCTGCCAGTTTTCTTTTATGTTCAATTTCAGTTCATTCCTGAAATAAATATCAATCTCTTTCTTCAAGGCAAACAGTTCTTCTTTTGTCTTGCCAAAGATAACCATATCATCCATATAACGGAAGTAGTATTTAATGTGCTTCTGTTCTTTTATCCAGTGATCAAAACTTGAAAAATAATAGTTACCTGAATACTGTGACAAGTAGTTGCCTATCGGTATACCAGTTTCAGGGTCAATATCTTCTTCCAACAGATAGATTGCTGTTAAGTCCTCAATCTCTGCTGTTTCAATACTGTCAATGATTTCATTTAACAACCACAATAGTTCATTATCATTGAACATTCTTGAATACTTCTCTTTCAGAAGATCGTGGTTGATTGACTGATAATAGTGTCTTGCGTCCAATTTTAAGCAATATCTGCATTCTTCCGGGTCATTCCACATTGCAGATTGTAATTTTGTCAGACCCTTGTGTATACCTCTGTTTGGTATTGCTGAATAGGTATCAGCAGTTAAGTTATTGATGATACAAGGTTCAATGATCTGTAAAATAGCCCATTGACAAATTCTGTCAGGGAAATAAGGCAGTTTGTAAATTTTCCTTAACTTCTTACCGTCCTGTTTATAAAACACCTCATAGTCAGATGTTTTGTAAGTGTGGTTGATAAGCATTTCCTGAATCTGTTTCAGGTACTTGTCAGGGTCTTTGTCAATCTCCTGAACCTCTCTGTACCAACCTTTTCCTTTCTTTGCGTGTTGGTGTGCTTTTCTTAAATTTTCAAGGTCATAAATCTTTTCATATAAGTGATCATAGCGTTTCATTCCTTGGTATTTGCATTATCCGAATTTCAGTCGGCATTACTGCCCGGTAAATACGGTTGACCTCTCCTTATTGTTCGTAAGTAAGACGGTATTCCCGGTTGGGTTGTCTGCACCGTCTATTTTTCTGTTTTGCCTAGTGGCATGGTTGAAAGAACCGCACAGTATTATAGAAATAGCCGGATGTTTCCACCCGGCTATATTTTGCAATTATTAAGTGACCCCTGATATTCCGATTACGATTACCAACACTGTTATTCAGATTCCAATAGAAACTGCCTGCATTATCCCAATTATTCCAATTACTGCCTAATTGAGCAATATATTTGTTTTTTCATGGTGTTCATTACAGGTAATAACAAACAATATCAGAAGTTCTTTCAACCTAATGAATCAAGTTTACAAGTTACATTTTAAGCTACCATTTTCTGCTTCCATGCTTCGATTGCAGCGGTATAAGTAGCAGAATCACGTGTTGGAATATATACCAAGCGACCCCCGAAATTCCGAGTACGATAACCAACACCGTTAGTCAGAACCCAATAGAAACCGCCCGCATAATCCCAAGTATTCCAACTACCGCCCAATAGAGCAATACGGTAACCATTCAAGTTGACAGTGATATATGTGTAATCACCAACAGGTAATGAACTGTTACCAAGGCATTCTGATGCAATAAATAACCAGTCGCAAGCTGTTGAATATCCCATTGCTGAAATATAACCATTTGCGTTTGTTACTGTGAATCCGGCAGGCTCATAGTTTCCACTGTTCTTTGATTCTGCAAAACTGAAATCAGAACAAATATAAGGCTGACCACCGCCCATTTTTCCATTGCCCCAAATATTGATACCATAGACAAATTTCCAAATGTTGCCCCAAAAGTTTTCTTTACCTCTCCAACATACAGAAGTCTTACCGTCAACAGTGTACTCTTTGGCAACACCACCTTCATATGTGGTTGTTTTCTCTGCCCTACCTGTACCATTTCCAAGTGAAGCAGTTGAACCTGTTGCAGCAGCATAAGAACTTGTTGTGTCACTTCCTGTAGTCCAAGGTAAGGAAACAACACCCTGTGCAATAGCTGTCTGCAAGTTCATCATACCCATTTCAATAATCATAAGCATCTGTTCAGCAGATACCTGTTTAATCAGATCACCATGCCAGTTTGTTCCACGATTCTGTGCCATTGCTTCAATATTCGGTCTTGTAAGGTTCTGTGAAGAACCGGATGCAGGTCTTGCACCTGCGATTGATGAAAACTTATCTTCACCAGTGTTCATAACCTGTTCATCATTCAACAGATATGCACTTGCTGATGCATCGTAAATACTACCTTCGTAAGCACTTGTAAGGAAGTAATCAATTTCATTTCCTGATGCATCATAAAAAGCCGGGTGCAGTCTAAAACCTGCACGTGGTTTTTCTGACACATAATAATTTGCTTTTCTTAAGTGGTAACCAATGCCTGTATCAATAGGGTCATACTCTACAGGACACACCAAATAATAGAACTTTGGCTGATATACCATTACCTGACCCATTGAACCATCTTCTTTGTAATCTTCATCACCGTACCATGCTACGATAGAACCATCATCAGCAACATTACAGCGTTTACGACCACCAAACATTGTGAACTTATCAAAATCAGAACCTTTTGTAAGGTTGGCTGCTCCGGCAAGTCGTTTGAATGTTTTATTTTTGTAATCGACCTGAATACCAACAATATCATCAGCAGTGATACCCAAATAGGCACGAATATCTGCCACACCTGAAAGAATTTCTTGACTATTAAAGTTTTCACTTTTCAGTTCATCAATATTACTTGCAGCACTTGCGTTTTCCGCACTTAGTGACTGTAATACATTGTTAGCTGTAGCAACAGATGCATCAAGATTTGACTTTGCGGTATTGACTGTACTTATAACATTAGACAATGAAGTTTTAACTGAGCTTGCACTGTTAATTACTTCCTGAAGCTGATTTTTTGCTGCACTTGCATCAGAAATTGCAGAATCAAGATTTTTCTTTGATGTTACTGCTGTAGCGTTGGAACTATCCAACTGTCCTTTAATTTCACTCGCTGAATCTATTACCCCTTGCAGCGTATTTTTTGCTGTAGTCGCATTTTTAATACTCTCACTGAGGTTTGTATTAGCTGTGGTTGCAGATTTTACCGATGCATCCATGATTGACTTAGTAGCTGTTGCACTGTCTATAACTTCACTCAGAGCAGTCTTAGCACTATCTGCGGAATCAGTTACCTGAGTCAGATTACTTTTTGCATTATTAGCACTTGTGATTGCATCATTAAGGTTAGAAAAAATCTTATTAGCGGATGTTATAGAAGAATCAAGATTTTTCTTCCTCTGTTCACTTGTCTGAATGGTTTCATCAAGACTCTTCTTTGTTGTGGTTGCTGTAGTCACAGAGCCATCAAGGTTTGTCTTCGCTGTATTAGCTGAGGATATAGATGCGTCAAGAGCATCCTTTTTCTGATTTGCCGATTCTACAACCTTTCCCACATTCTCATAAGCAGATTCTAACTTGCTTCTCTCACTCTGTGCTGTGGTAATTGAATTTGTCAGATCTGAATGAGTCTGATTTCCTGATGCTGTATCCTCTTCAAGTTTCTTTGATATTTCAGATGCAGCCTCCATCTTCTTATCAAACTGATCTACCTGATCATTGATGTCATCTCTTGCAGCAATTACTTCCTTTTTCAGATCAGCATAAGAATCATTATCATCATTGACTTTCTGCAAACTATTGATAATTGATGATCTGATTTCTTCACCGTATACAGCATTGGCAATCTGATCAAGATATGACTGTATATTTGCCATTATTCTTCACACCCCTTTTAATAAAATGAACCATTGTTTGTAATTGTATATTCTTCTGACCAACAGCCAAATGTATCATTATCACCATAAGCTCTGACTCTTACTGTAGCTCCGTCCATACCATCTGCGATAAAATCATCCGTGTAATTAGTGCTGTAAAATGCTGTATAGATCGTATCGTATTCTTTCCACGTTCCGTCAGCTTTTGTGATACGCACTTTGTAGGACGTTGCATTTTCAACCTTTGACCATTTGGCTGCTGCATAAGTATAACTAAAATACCTTGACTGGCTTTTATAGTACGATGCATATTCCACTGTCGGAGTACCGAGTATGCATCTCGAAATCCAGTTTTTTGCAGCATTGCTGATGGCTTCTTTCAGAGCGTCATCCGGCTCAAAGTTGATATCCGGAATCTCTACGGATGGCGGTTTAAGTGGTGGCGTACATGCCGACACCGGTACAGCACTGGAAAGTGCCAGTGTAAGTGCGCAGATGATAGCTGCTAATTTTCTTCTTTTTTTCATATTCATTCCTCCTAATTATTGCTTATTGCTTCAATTTTAGATAGTGCCTGTCCGATAGTTCCCTTATATGCGTATCTGGAATCTAATTTTACAGATACGATATTGTCCATACTACTGCTCCTCTGTTACAAGTTCTTCTGTTCCGGAATCAATCAGGATCTCTTTTACCTTGTCCTTTAAAAGTCTCGGTACCTGTGAATAAGTTTTCTTTCCTAACATGATCTGCTGTGCCCATAACATTGCCATCATTTCTTTTCCTCCTGAAATTTGTAATAATATGAATAAAAATAAAATGGTTAATACAATTATCGTTTTACTGATATACCATTTCAGACATTTCCAAAATGCATCCTTCGAGCATTTCATTTTTCTCCTCCGCTTTTTTAAGTCGTGTCTCCAGAGCTGCTATCCGGCTGTCCGGATCTTCTCCTTCCCGGTACATCAGCACACCAAGGATGCCGGCCGTGTACTTCACGATTGCATCAAGCTTCGTGTAATTTTCATACACAACGGTATCTGCATCTCGTTCGCTCACAGACATTCTCTTAGTTGTTGTCTGATCAGAGAATAAAGTATTCAGCTGATCCTCGTGTGCTGAAATGGTCTTGATCAGAAGTGCGCCATCCGTCTGCTCAGTGACCTGCTGGATCTGCAGTTCCTGACCATCATTGAATGTGATTTTCATTTTTCTGTTTGCCCCTTTCTTCTTTTTAGAGGGATTGATAAAGTTACATATATAAAAGCGCATAACAAAAACACCCGACTAATGCCGAGTGTAAATAAATAAGTTTATTTACTTATTTTAGCTAACTGGTATAAAAATAGCTCTTGTCGCAAAACCGTTCCAAGATCCACCATTTTTATATGATGTAATTTGAATCTTATCGCCTTTAGTGCATTTACCTGCAAATGTAGAGGTAAGTCTGTAATAGTTTCCGTTATTTCCCATATTTACATTGTTTAATGCACAATTGATTTCCTGTTTATAGCTTTCACTGCTGATATTGGAGGAAACTGTAACGATAAAGGCATATGTAATGCCAGCTTTCAAAAAGCTATTGGTATCCAAATTTACTGTTCCTTGCGCAGTTGAATCAACGATTATTGGTTTCCTGTTCTCTAAAACAGTGTTAGTTTTGGTTAAATTGCTATTTAATTCAGTAAGCTCTTCTTTTAACTTGCTGATATTACCGATCACATTGAACAGTGGATTTACCTTTACAATGTTGATTCCATTCAGTTCCACGGTATACAGAGGAAAGTCTGACTGCATTGCACCGGTCAGTATATTTCCATCCACCGCCGTCGGTGCTGTAGCTGTTCCGGTAGAATCTTCTCCATGGATCACAACCAGATCAACCGTTTCTTTTCCGGTGCTATCCTTTGTGTACCGGAACACGATCAGATCAATCCTGTTCGTTCCAGAATGTCCATTGTTAATAGTCACCAGTGCGCTATCATTCGCCGGGATCCTTACGTGTCGTCCGTACATGACTGCATCACCATCGGAGATTTTTACAATGTTATTGGACTGTACCTCTGCCTTGAACTGGCTGCCGTTTTCTAATACATATTTTGCACTTCCAAAAATCCCGGCAAATAGTGCACCGTCAGATTCTGCACTAACTGCACGTCCTGTATCTCCTGTATCTAAATAATTTGTTGCCATTGTTATTCCTCACCAACCTTATATGTTATAGTTTCTATGCCATTTTTTATTTTTACAATTTCCTGCGTAACCGGTTCTTTCAGAACAATTCCTGTCGCCCGGTTTCTTCCACCAACAATATCACCGATATCTACATCCAATTTACCGAATGATGCTGAGACAGAATCCGAACTTTTCAGTTCCTTCAGATGTTCAATTCCTTTTTCTTTCAGCTCTGCAGCAGATTCAGAATTTCCATAATCATATGTTTCTGCAATCTCATATTCTCCAAAATATGACTGTTTTTCACTGATCTCTCCTGTCTTATCTACATACAAATCAATCACTGTTCTGGCTGCCAATTCGCCAACTCCAAGACAGATCAGATGATTTACCCCTCCGGTTTTCTTTTCGATTATGATCTTCATTCCGTAGTCATCGGAATACTCATATTTCTCTGACAGATCTTCGATCTGGACAGCTGATATATTCACACAAGAATCCTTGTCGTTGTAAATTATTTTCAGCTTTGCCCCAACAGCAGACAGCATTTTTACAATGCCTGAATAAGCATCGATGTATCTCGGGAATTGATAATTGCTTATCTGTATTCCGGAAGACGTATCCGGAACAGCAAACATATCTACCAGATCACACCGCTTTATCAGCAATGCAAGAATATCATGTACATCACCGGATACTGTCAGGTAATCTTTTCCGGTGTCCGGTCGGATCACTTTCTTTTCCAGAACACCACGCCAACTTCTTCCGGAATAATATACCTTTGATTTTTCTGTGTCGACTTTTACATCATCCACAATACCGCCGTATTCTTCGTCTTTTACATACCAGATGCATCCGGCACTCATGCAGTGATTTTTCACATTCATTTGAAGCTCAAAGTCATTATTGCCTCCGAGTTCCAGATCAACGGAATATTTTTCAAGGCTCCCTTGTGGAAGCCTGTTTACGTCTGTGTACATTACTTCCACAATGGTTCACTCCTTTTGTCAATGAGAATCAGGTCAAATGAAAAACTGCCATTCCACGCAATAATCTGTGTACCGGACGCAATCTTCTCAAATATGTAATACTCTTTTGCCGCCGACCAGAGAACATTTTCTGTATACCCGTCAGTATGTATCAGCTTTACCGTTTTTCTCCGGGAATCAATCTCCAATCGTTCACCGGCATTCAGCGATACATTGACCTGATAGGTGTTGTCTCCAATCTTCACAAGCGGTTTTGATACGGAACCGTATATCCGCAGCATAAAATCTGATTCCGTGATACTGACATTATTGATTGAAGATGATGATACCTGATTCAAATAATAATATCCGTATTTGTATGGATATTTCTTCAGATTGTCCATTTCAACGGTTGTTCCTTCTGTCTTCAGGAAATTAAATTCTCTCTCCTGCACCCAGTCCGGCTGATCGGTCGCAATGGTAACTTCAATCTCCAGATACCGTTTTGTCAGATACCACTTTGCTTTCTTCGATGCTACGATATAGCAATTAAGGTAATAGCCGTCCTGATACAGTCTTCCAGACTGTTCCGCAAGAATATCAGATTCAAAGATCTGGAAGATAGCATTTCTTTTTGCAATCCCCTCTTCCTCGGAAGATGCCGAAATGATGATCTTCATTTTCTTTTCCTTGACACCTTTATGAAAGTTGGTAATCTCGTCATAATCCGTATCATATTTCCATTCATAATCCCTTAATTCAGAAGATGTAATAAAAATACCACACGAACCAAAGTCAATACTTTGGTTCAGATGGTTCACGTATTTTGCTATATCAAGCATATTTTTTCACCAACCTTGCAATTTCTCTGTTATCAAATTCAACTTCTACACCATTCGTCAGTGCATCAATTAACAGTGTGTACAGTCCTCCGTTACGCATCCAATTATAGATGGCTTCTAGCAATGCCTGGATTGCTCCGTCATCCCTGTTTCCGCTGTTATTCACAGCTTCCTGAATCATGTCCATCAAGTTCTGTGTACCAACTACTGTTTCACTTCCGGCTTCACCACCAGCAAGGAACCTGTTAGATTTCGCATTGTAACCGAAAATAGTCGGCTGATTCAAGATCATACCATCATCCATTGCCTTTTTGTACCATTCAATCCCAAAGTGCGGTACACTTGGCGGTTTCAGACTGAAAGAACCACTGATTGAAATATGAGGAAGTTTCAAATGTGGTAATGACCATGAAAAATGCATGATTGATTTTATGTGATTAATCGCATTCGATACAACAGATTTGCACCCATTCCACACATTTGAAAAAACCGCCTTAATGCTATTCAGTACACCGCTCACCGTAGATTTGGCAGCATTCAGACCACTTGAAATAGTGGACTTCACACCGTTGATCACATTAGATACCGTTGACTTGATACTGTTCCAAACACTTGTAAAGGTTGATTTAATGCTGTTCAGTATACTTGAAATAGTAGACTTAATTGCGTTGAACACACTGCTGATTACTGACTTAATCGAATTGATTACATTGGTTACAGTCGTTTTGATTGCATTCCAAATATTTGTAATCGTAGTCTGAATTGCGTTCAGCACTGTAGAAATGGTTGATTTTATCGCATTCCATACAGTTGTAAATGTATTCTTGATACCTTCCAAAATTGGGATCAGGAATCCAACAATAGCATTCCAAATATTGCTGATGGTGGTTGAGATTGCATCAAGGGCTGTTGATACAGCGTTCTTGATAAACTCCCAAGCTGCAATGATATATTCCTTGCAGTTTTCCCATATAAACATCCAAGGCATTGTGATGATCTGAAATGCAGCACTGATGATTTCACCAATAAACATTATGGCAACTTGCACCGCATTCTTGATTGTTTCCCACACTGCACTTACAGTATCAGCTATTGCAGTAAACACGTTGGTTACTGTTTCTTTTATGGCATCTATCTTTTCAGATATTGCCGTTTTGATGTTCTCCCAAGCCTGTTTGATTGAATCAACTAAACCTGTGAAGAATCCTTTGATTGCTTCAATGGCGGTACTTACTGCTTCTTTTACAGATTCCCAAGCATTTGTGACTGCATTACGGAAATCTTCATTTGTGTTCCAAAGTGTTACCAGTGCCACAACAAGACCTGCAATTATAGCAATCACCGCAACGATTGGATTAGCTGACATTGCAGCAAATAACCCGGTTATTGCAGTTTTCACACTGTCAATGATCTCTCCAATCTTAAAAGCAACCGCCAGTGAACCAAGAGTTGTGACAACTCCTAAAATAATCGGTGATAATGTAATTAGAATATCAATAAAACTCTGTATATTACCAATCACTTCTATTGCTTTGGTTGCAAAATCTCCAAGACCCTCTATAAACTCTGTTACACCGTCCATTCCTTTTTCAAAGAATGTTGTAAAATCAATCTTTTGAATCCAGTCAAATACCCTTTGTAGGGCATCACCGACAGACGTTGCAAATGCATCCCAGTCTATTGTTTCCATCCAGTCTGACAACTGCTGTAAAAATCCCATAACAGTAGGTGCAAGTTTTGAACCTACTTTTGTCAGGATATTTTCAAACAATGCCTGTACTGAACTCCATGAACCTGATATTGTCGTACCTGCTTCAAGTGCTGTTGTTCCGGTTATACCTAGATTATCCTGAATCTTGTGAATAGCTTCAATCATCTGGTCAAACGTTACGTTATCCAGACTTTCAATCTTTTCACCAAGCACACCTGAATCATTTATCAATCTGATCATTTCAGACTGTGTACCACCATAACCAAGTTTCAGGTTATCCAACATCGTGTAATTTTGCTTTGCAAAACCCTGATAAGCGTCCTGTATAGAACCTATGTCAGTACCCATCTTGTTAGCATTATCTGACATATCAGTGATAGCAAGGTTGGTCAGTTCAACCGCTTTTGCAGTATCACCGCCAAGACCCTGAATCAGTGAAGCAGCAAATGACGTTGCGGTGTCCATATACTGATTTGAACTCATTCCTGCTGTCTTATATGCCTTTTCAGCATATCCGATCAGTTTACCGGAACTGTCTTTGAATAGTGTTTCAACACCACCAACTAACTGTTCATATTCAGCATAGTGACCAACCGCTGATTTTGTCACATCTGCCATTTTTTCAGCTAACTGTGTACATCCTGAAATTACTTTTGTGATTGCTGTAGATGCTAAATTCGCAAGCGTGGCTTTCCATGTTGTAAATCCACTGTCTGCATTCTTGGCAGCTTGTCCGGCATCTTCTACTGAGTCACCTGCACTATCTGCCTTTTTGTCAACATTTTCCAGTGTTTCAGCAGTGTCCTTTGCAGACTTTGAAACCTTTTCAATGTTGTTCACTGCATCAGCGTAATTGATCGTTATTTTTCCGACCAACGAAAAAATATCCAACGATTAGCCACCCCCTTTCAACGGTGGCACGAATCCATTCAGAATTTTATTTGCTTTTTCCACCTGTAACTTAATCTGTGCATTGTTCATTGTCGGTTCAGTTTGTTCAATCTTTTCAACTTTCGGTGCTGTACTCATAAACCGCTGTTTAAATTCTTCAAAATTTCCAACATCATCAGCAAGTGGGTTTGCTGTGATTGCACAGTATAAGTCCCACTGTTTATCTTCATTGTCCTGTTTCAGAACTGTTCTAACAGTATCGTCTAATTTCCCCCGGCTGATTGCTTTATTTAAATAGCTGTAGGGGTTACCGTATCTACGGTTGCAGCACTCATCGAATCGTTCTGTTCCGTACCCACTAATTCGGCAACACCCTCGAAAAAATCCATAAGATCATCTTTCTTAGCAAAATCTTTTACCATGACAACAAACTGTTTCAGCTTGAATTTCTTCACGTCATCAGCAGTAACCGCTGTACCGTTGTCCCACTCCATACAGTTAGCAAAAAACTTACAGATTTCATTTCTTGCCTTGGAAATGTTCTTGATCAGAATGCCACATACCTTCATGGCAATGACAATACCAACTTCTTTCATATCTGTACCGGATTCCCGCAACTGCTGAATTTCGTCTTTGTCAAATGCACCAATAACCTGTTCTACTCCGATAACTGCAAGAACCTCACAAAAGTCAAATGCGTTATCAACTGTTAAATCCTTAAATCTGAAATCTGCCATGATTATTTATCCTCACTTTCTTTTTTCGCTCTGTTTCTTCTACCACCCCTTGCAGGTTTATCCTGTTTTGGTGTAGGTGTTTCTTCATGTTCAACAGGTTCAGTCTGTTCACCCACTGTTTCCGGTTCCTGATCTTCTACCTGTTCAGCAGATACTGCAGGTGTTTCCTGCTGCACTACTTCATCAGAAATATCAACCACAAACATTCCCTTGTCTTGAATTTCTGCAAATCTTTCTTCTGTCATATCCAGTTTTTCACCGATTACATGACCTTCACCTGTATACTTATCTGTGTATTCTCTAACTACAACTACTCGCATAATTCACACCCCCCTACACAACAGAAGTTGGGTAATAAATTTCAATATCCAACTTATTTAAGCTGTCATTTTCAAGGTCTGCTGTACACTCAAACTTGACAGCAAATGTTGTCTGTGTAGCGTTCTTTGTTTCTAACTCAAACGCTTCTGTACAAAGCGCATTCGGTAAAATAATGATTACATTCTTACCACTTGAAAGTGTTCCGACATATGCAACATTTTCAAGATAATCTGCTTCTGTGATATTTTCCTTAGATACATACTTGACATAAGTTGTATCTTCGGAAGTGGATTTTACAAGGTGTAATGCACTTACAAGAATATCTTCTGTAAGTTCTGTCATCTGACCTTCAAGTGTGGCAGATTCACCAACCTTCTGTTTACTGACACCTTTGATCAGCACCGTTGCACCGTCCACCTCAACATCAAGCCACTGTGCCTCATAGTTGAACTTAAGACCCCCGGACGTTGCACCAAGTGGTGTACCAGTCCAACCGTTGCTTGGTTTCTCATACTTAAGATTTTTGTAAATGACACCTGCACCCAAGATCATATTCTTGATAGTTTCAGATGTAATACCATGCTTTTTTAAGCCCATTCTTTTATGCTCCTTTCCACTCATTTGTGTTAAGTGTTATCGTAATTCTAAAAAGATCTTCTTCACCTGTTGGAATCATTAAACCGTTCCAATAGGTAATAAAAAAAGCAGTTCCTTCCTGAACTGCCCTTAAATCTTCAAATGCTTTTTTTAATTTGTCATTTATTTCTGCAAGCGGTAATTTTGACCCCCTTGACCAACCATCAAGTGTAAACACACCGCCTGTATATCCGTCCTCTAATCTGTGTTCAGTTTCATTGAACGAACCGACAAAGTAAGGATAGCTAATTTCACCCGTCCATTCACCAAATTCATAGGGAATACCAAGTTGATCAAGCTGATCAGAAATAAAACCAAGCATATCAACCATAATTAACCCCCTAAATTCTGTTTAATGACATTTACAAGCTGTTTCTTTATCTTTGGGGCTACACTCTGAAATGCTTTCGTGAGTGGCTGTCGTGGTGTTTTTCCGTAAGTATGGTAAAATTTACCGTCTTTCTTACTCTTATAAACCCAACCGCCTTTTCTTCCATCACCATGCAGTGCATATTCACCAGTACCAAATTCTTCCCAAATCGCATTTTCAAGGTCTGAACCTACAGCAACAGTTGATTCATCTTTTCCTTCATCAACCATATATTTGTAAGACCCCTTTGTTTGTCCGGTATCAACCCTGCTGTTTCTTTGGGTCTGTGCCTGTATTTCACCACCTGCTTCGTGAAGGAATCCAATAACCCCTTCCGATAATGCAGCTTTAATTTTTGCTGTGTTATCTGTAAATTCAACTGACATACTACTGACCCCCTATAAATCTTAAATAGATTTCTAAATGATCGTGCATATTCATAGGGTCATCAATCAGAAGGATTTCATACACTTCACCATTTACAACCATTCTTGCATTGTCACTTGTCACATCAACGGTTTCCTGTTCATCCGTCTTACTGATCACACCTGTCAGAAAACTGAATGGATTCCAAACCCAATCAGTTGACAGGTTTTTCAGATTGGTAAAGTCACACAAGAAAATGTGTGTACTTTCCTGAACCTTGGCATAAAAAGTTGTGTGCTTTGAATCACCTGTTGATAAATCCAACCAACCTAAGATTGATGTACAATCAACCCACTTGTGTTCACGCTCACCTATGGCATTTCTAAGGCTTTCTTTTTTTACCTGTAACAATCCTTGAATGTTACCGCCAACACTCATATAACTAGAATCTCGCCTTTATATAAGGCTTTAAGAATCCAAGTAAGGCAACAGGATAGCCCATAACTTGATTGTTAGCGTCTTGATCAAAGTAAGTCACACTGTATCTTGACAGTGTTTCAGACTTGACCCCTGTTTTCGGTCTGTTCTTAATGTCCCACTTGAGTAATTCAAGTACACCTGCACGAACATCAGCAGGATATTCCACTTTAGTGATCAGGTTTGTACTTTTGTACAATTCCTGATTAACTCTGATGAAATCATCACCAATTTCAGTAATGGTATACAGTCCATCATTCACCATTGACTGTGAAATCTGAACTGTATCATTTACTTTCAAAAAATCTGACGTTCCAAGCAGTCTGTTACCCAAACTATCAGCTGTAAATCGAACAAACCGATTCTGAAAATTGTTGTTTGTGTATGCTCTGATCATAAGTTCAGCAGCGTTCAGTTTTTCTTCAATTACCTTTTCATTTTGCACAGCAAATTCAGGTAATTTCATTACTTCATCAACTGCTAATATCATCAGATCACCCTTTCTTATACAACCGGTGTACCAACCTTAGACTTGATAAGCCCCATCTTAACATTCTTTGTATTGAACTTAAGGCTGTAGTTTGCAGACTTACCAAGCTCTGCATAAGTCGGTGATTCTTTTGCAATCTGATCGACTGCTAAAGAAAGACCGTTCGGATGCAGTACCTTACCCTGCTTAGTATAGAACTTGTCAATACCTGCGGATGCTTCCGGGTCATAGTTGGTTGTATACTGATTCTCATAGTTGTTCTTATCGCAAGATAAAAATGCACCTTCGCCAAACAGATATGTGCTGTAAACCGCATCTGCACCTGCCCCTGTAGCTGTAAATCTATCAGTCACAAGTACGTGTTTACCTGCGATAGTTGGCAATGTAATTTCTTTCTGAATTACACCGTTGACAACATACTTATCATAGTCAACCATTTCCATTTTCTTGTACTCTTTGAAGATCATGGAATGCATAACCATCAGACCAAGACCCCCTGCCATATCACCAAGTGCTGCCTGTTCTGCATCGTAAATTGTACCTGCTTCAATGTTTGTCTTAGTACCTTTAGTAAGATCAAGTACATGATCACTAAGTGCTGCAACTGCTAACACTGCCTGTGCAATGTTCATCAGTTCTTTTTCCCAAACCTGACCATAATAACCTGCAATCTTATTTCTGATCAGTGTCATAGGGTCAGCACCAGTTAATTCCTTTGTGAAGTCTTTAGCCTTGAATGCTTTCATTCTCTGAATAAGCATACAAGTCTGTTTGTCACCGCTGATTTCAACAGGTGTGTTGTTTGTTTCACCATCGTTGTTCAGTGCTTCCATACCGCTTTCATTTGCGTCAATCGGTTTATAAATTGGAATTGTTGCCACGTTTCCATGCTCACCGATTAAGTCCATAATAGAACTGTCCTGCTGCACGATACCGGAAGCAATGATTGGTGTAGTCCAATAGTCGGCTTCCTGCATCATCCCGGTAAATACTTCTTCATCAAAAGCAAAACCGCCAAAATTTCCTGTTCTTGCCATTTAATTCACCATTTTAACCTTTCTTAGTGTACATTTAACTGTTTGAATAACTCCGGGTTTTCCTCTTTGAGTTTCATTCTTTCGTTGTAGCCCATCTTAAGGAACTGTTCTTTGGTAACTGTCTTGTCTTTATCCCCACCCGGCAGGTTGTTTTCAAGAATCTTTCTGTTACCACTCTGCTGATTGCCATTGGATGCTTCAAACATGGTAGGATGCTGTGTTTTAAGACCTGAAATCAGATCATCTTCACCATTGATTTTTCCATCATCACCAAGTTTGATTTCACCTTTTTCCTTTGCCTTGAATACAAGATAATCAACATCAACCGCACCTGCTGCAACCAACGCAAATTTCAATGCATTTTCTGTTTTCAGTTCTGCATTCTCTTTCTTAAGGTCTGCAATCTCTGTTTCATATGCAGTGATTTTCTGCTGTGTTTCTTCGTCTTTCCCGGCTGACTTTTTCAGTTCTTCAATCAGGTTGTTTGCCTTGGTCAGTTCTGTAGTCTTACCGGAAAGGTCAGTTTCAAGGTTGGTGTATTTGTCCTTAGACACATAACCACCATCAGTAAGGTTGACCATCTTGATCAGCTTCTCTTTGTTCTTTTCATCACCGTTATAGGCATTGATTGCCTGTACCAGTTCATCATAGGTGATAGCCTTATCACCAAAAAATGCTTTTAAAAATTCCATGTTCTTCTTCCTTTCTCCGTCATGTTTTTATATCCGGTGTCACCGGGAACGGTCAACAGTTTATATCCCATGTTGCAAGGGTCATTTCAGCAGCAGTTTAAACGTCATAAGCCTTTTTCGGACAAAAGAAAAGACACCCATGCGGATGCCTTAAAAATACTATTTAACCCATAGTTGGGAGATAATCAGGATCACCATACCTTTCTACAGTACCAAGTGAATGTGCAACGCTTTCATGTTCCTTTTATCCCCCTTTCTGACCTTATATAACGGTCATATAGGTAATAAAAAAGCAAAGGTGCAGAATTGTATACCTTTGCTTTTTAATACATTATATCGTCAAGTGACAAGTACCCAAGATCATAAACGTCTTTGTTCTCTTCGATACATTCATCAATAATGTCAATAATTTCTTCATCTTCCTGACTTTCAAACGGAATAGTTGGAAAATCATCATTGAATTTTTCCTTATACCGTTCAAGTGCTTTCTGTAATTTCTCATTCATATTATTTTACCCCTTTCAGAATTTCAATGAATGCTTCATAGCTGTTTGGCAAGTACTTCTTCACATAGTCCAATTCAGAACCACCATTGACTTCTGCACCCATGATGTTAGCCCACATTTCAGATGCAGATTCATAAACCCTACATTCATTTGCTACCTTGCTAAGATTACTTGCATCAATACCAAGTTCTTTATATGCTGCCTGTAAACCTTTATGTTCTTTAAGCTGCTTCACTGAATGATATTTACGATTGTAATATTTGTCACCGTGTCCCCAGTTGATACGATGTGAAAGAAGTCCATCAACGGCATCCTGAACACCGCCACTTGCGTCATGATCTCTAAGTTCTTTTTCAACATCATCTGTCAGTATTGATTTCAAAAACTGTCTATCTTTTCTCACAGCAGTCAAAAATTCATCAGAAGAACTTGCAACTTTTGCAAATCGGTTTGTCTGATACTTTGTTTTACTATGAATTATTTCCACTTCGTTAAAGTGAAGCCCCTCATAATCAGCTTTTTCATCAAAAAAGTGACCGTACTCATGTGCTAATGTTCCGTATTTACTCTTTCCGTTATCAATGTATCTTTGAATAGGGTAAGAGAAAACCAGTTTGTTGTCAGCAGGTCTATAATATCCACTTTTTCCTTTACTGACTCCACTTATTTTATCAGCATACTTTGCATACAGTTTTTGAAGTGATGTATTACTGTGTTCAGTCAGAATCTTCATATATTCATCGTAATCTGAACTACTCATTGCAACCCTTAGCTTTTGGGTGTGTGCCAACACATCATATTCTTTCACATTCATTGTATCAGCATTGTCAGGTAACTTCAAATATTTCTGTTTGAAGTCGTTGAACGACTGTGTTTTATCCAATCCAAAGAATGCTGCACGTTCTTGTAAGGTCTTTAGTTCATCATCGTCTAAAGCCCATTTTGCACGTTGCAGCAGACAGCACCGACAGTTACAAACGTTCTTTGCAGAACCGCCAACACCCGGTGCTTGCATTTTCTCACCGCCAACATCAAACGGTTCATCAATCTCCCTGATCTGTCCGTCACATTCCCGGTGTTCATCCCTTGTCCGTCCGTCAAGTGTTGAATCCCACTGTTTGACTATATCAGCACCCTTTTTCTTTGCTCCATGCTGACCGTCAAGGGCTGCTTCATTCTGTATTCTATGTCCTTCTGTCCGGGCAATCCGTATTGCATTGTTATATGCTTTACGAAAAGGGCTGTTCATACCCTTTGCAATCCTTAATGCCATTTCATTCCAAGTTGAACCGCTTGCAATCCCTCTTGAAAGTTCGGCACGAATTGACCGCTTAAGGTAACCAACATCTTCACCAAGTCTGTTGTAAAGACTGTCTGACAATTTACTATCTGTACGAACTGCCTTGACAACCTGATCTTGATTGATTGGAATAACCAAAGGTATACCACTAAGATGCAGGTCATAGTACATACCAACATAACCGTTTATGTACGATTGCTGTAAATAATCGGCTATTGTAGTAAACTGCCCTTCATGCAGGTCATACAGGATTGATTCAATCTGATCAACCATAATCTGCTGATATTCTTTTTGGTATATGATGCTTTGCAGATTTTCAAGGTCTGTCCTTGCTGACAGTTCCCTGATTTTCTGTTCACAGTCCTTTTTTGCCCTCTCATATACCAGTTCTAACAGCTTGATTACTTTCTTTTCACCGTTAAGTTGTGCCTGTTGTACTTCCTTCTGTGCCTTGTTCACCTATTCCACCACCTTCATCATCCGGTATAATAGAATCAAGATCATCTTGCACCTGCTGCACCTTATCAGCTTCATTATCCGGCAACTTGTCCTTCACCTTTTCATAATCAATATCAAGAACATCACAAATATACTGAATAATCAGATCATCACCAAAAATCTGTGCCAGTGATAACAGGGTGTTGATTTGTACCTGTTGTTTCTGTGCTTCTGTAAGTTCATTCTGTTCATTTTCCTGTTCATTACTCATTACTTCGTGGGTGAACTCAAAATAAACATCTGTGATCTGATAATCTGTACCGTTCTGCTGATTGATTTCATCAATGCACACCGCCACGATCTTACGCAAGAACCGCTTGATATTCCTTTCAAGGTGCTTACATCTAAGATCAAGCAGTGAATAAGCTGCCTTGATTGCAATATTGGTTGTTGCTGATGTATCTTTCAGACCTGACAAGTTCAACCCCATACCAAAACGATATATGTTCTTTTCATCCAGTTCCAACTTAACCTTCCGGGCTTCATACGGTACATCTACTGTATGTACTTCAATACCGCCATCTGAACCAACACCAACGATCTTTTTTGTCTTAAGATTCTGCTGCAATTCATCAAGGTTATCACCTTCAAACCCTTTGACTGCATATAATGGATGGTCAAAGTCAATCAGGTTATTGGAAAGACTGGATGCCATAAGGTCATAATCATCAATCAGGTCTTTTACTGCTTTCAGGTTGCTGAACTGTTTCTTGTTATTATCCAACCGGAAGAATGGCAAGAAACCAAGTGAATCAATATAGGTGTTATCATCACCGTCAACCTGATACAGTATATGTGGTCTTGGATTTACCTTGGCTTTATCGTCAAGCTGTATTTCCCCTTCATCTGTCTGAACATAATAAACAACCTGTTCATCGTCCCAATCCATGATTTTCTTTATTCTGTGACCTTCCTTGTCAACCCGGTCAACGTACCAATAAATTACATGGTCTTTTTCGTCCTCTGCAAATCGTGCTTCTACTTCTACAACACCGATACTGTCAGCACACGTGAATTTCAGCTTGTCAGTGCTGTCTTTCATAGCATACATATAAGCAAAACCCTTTGTCTGACAGTCCGTAAGTGTTTCCGACAGTTCATCAATAAAATCATCATTGTTATTGAATCTTGCATCAAGTTCACTCTGTAGTTCAGGCACATCGCTGAATACAAACCCATCTGAACCTGAAAGGGTGTACTGTGTACCCTGTTCTGTCAGTTCCTTGAAAAATGGGTGCGGTATTCTCACATTTGCCCGGCTTGTATCTTCCACAAGCTGACCGTCCTGATTGAAATAAAACATTCTGTAATTTTTAATATCATGATCGCCATCATAGTAACGTTCACCTATTCTTGCAAAATGCTTTTTCACTGATGCAGCATCTTCATCAATGAACATCTTGATTTCATCAACTGTAAGCACCTTATCACCTCTTTCCTGTTAATCTATACAGTTAAGTCCCTGGAATACTTTCAGGATTTTCGGGAACTGTACCGCAATCCACTGTACCAGCTGTTCATCATTACAGTATTCCGCAAGTCCACACTCATTAAAAAAAGCATGAATCACTTCATGCCTTAACACTTCATTGTATCTGGTTCTCTTATCTTCTTCTGATGCTGACGGTTCCAGCATTTTCTCCATTGCTCTAATCTTTATCAGCTTCGTGTAGATTGCACACTCACCGTCATGCAATGTCTCTTCCAGTGTCTCATCATCTCTGATCAGATCATATTCTGTACCTAAAATTAACATTTTGTATACCTCCCGGCTAGAATAACCAGCCGTTACCTTTCTTGATATATTTTTCCAATGCGTATCGCATTGCGTCCATCAAATGATTGAAGTCATCAATCGGACGATTCAGCTTGTTTCCGAATTTGTCCTTGTCCCACGTGTAGTTAGATATCTCGGTCAGGAAATTCACACACCTCGGATGTATGATGATCTCATAGTCCTGAATGAACTGAATACCATTGTTGATGCTATCCTTGCCCTTATCAGCTCCCTTGATCCTGAGTCCATAGCCCTTCAACTGATCAATAGACTTTGGTTCTGCAGAATCTGCTGTGATTCTTTCCTTTGCATAGCCCATGTCAGTGATATTCTGATATATTCGCTCATTGGAAAGACCTGCTGCATACATTTCATCCCACACGAATATCTTTTTGTTCTTCGTATCAATGAATCCACAAAACAATGCAGATGGGTCATTTGTATAACCAAAGTCAAGACCAAATGCTGAATCAATACTGTATTGCTGTCTGATCTGTTCCACTGTAAAGGCTTCTTCATGCCAGTTCTCATATACAAGACCGTCAACAATACCCCAGTCCCCAAGACCTGCCACTGCGTAACGTCTTGGGTTCTGCTTTCGCATGGTTTCAAAAACCTTAAGATCGGCTTTATCTAACCATTCGTTGCATTTGTAATTGGTTGTAAGTGCAAGGGTTTCATCATCCGGGTTATCAAAAAACCGTTTCTTCAACCAATGGTGTTCATTCCAAGGGTTGAATGTTACGGTGATCTGCTTGAACAGGTCTGAACCTTCCGGGATTGCACCACGAATAGATTCATCAAGCATATTGAAATCATCCTCTGAACTAATTTCATATGCTTCTTCAATCCACATCCAACACAATACACCCTGATCAACAGTGATTGATGTTACTTTCAGTGGGTCATCCAGTCCTCTGAAATAAATCTTTTGACCTGTTGGCTTATACGTCATTTCAAGTGGTGATTCTTTTATATCCCAAAAAGCATCAACACCAAGTCGATGTATAGCCCATTTCAATTCAGTAAAACAGGAATCCTTTAATGTTCTGTAAGTTTTTCGGACAACTAAGGTATTCGCATCAGGGTACTTCATCATATTGGTGATGTACCATAATGCTGTAGTCTTTGACTTCTTAGATGCACGTGAACCTTTGACTGCCCGGTATCTACCTTTCCACCGCCAAAATGTACCGTAACCCTTACCGACTACTTCCGGTAATTTCACATTAACCTTACCGGACTTTGTAGGCTTATAATCTTCCGGCATCAGAATGAACTTCTGATAACCAAATACATATTGACTTGATGGCTGCCTGTATTTAGTCCTCAAGTGCGTCTGCTCCTGAAATAACAATAGGGGCTGTCACATTCACATCTAACTTATCATTCCACATACCTAAATGTTTACCAAGCAATTCAAGGGCTTTCAGTTTTGATGCAACCTTGACTTCTCTTTCAACACTTCCACCAAATTCATTATCAGATTCCTTATATTTGATTGATTCAATACAAGACAGATCATCAGCAGATGCATCCTGTTTGATTCTTCCGTTACTGTCAACAACGTCTGTCATTCTGACAAATGCAATCTTGGCAAGCTCTAATACAACCCTATCCTGATTTACTCCGGTTCTTCGTGAGCGTTCTGCCATGTGTTCAGCAATAGCCTGTTGAATATTAGGTTTTGTCAAGTTTTCACATCCGATTGCATCCGCTGTTTTTACTGAATAACCTGCCCTAATAGCTGCCTGTGTTGCATTCAGGTCAATCAGGTATTCATTAACAAAACGTTGCTGCTTTTCAGTTAATTTGCCTTTTTTTGCCATAACAACACCGCCTTTCTATCATTTTTATAACAAAAAGTGCTGCAAGGGTGCTAAAACCTCCCACCTTGCAGCATATAAGACAATAAGCAATATAATTTTGCATAAAAAATTGCAGGTAATAAATTACCTGCAAAAATTTTTATACAGCATACACTATAAAAGGTCAGCTTGTATTTGTCAAATATGAAATAATTGGTTTTATGTCAGATATGTAAGGTTTTTATAGGTATCTTCAAACGCTGAAAGTGCCTTATTATGCAGTTCTACGGTATATGAATAAGATTTTTTCATTTCCTGTGAAGCAACCTTGACTGTTTTAAACTGCACATACACTTTTGTAAGAATCTGAATCATATTCTTGTCACGCAATCCCCGGATTTCCTTAATGATCTGCTTCTTTGCATCAACAAACTGATCTATTTCTTCATTGATGTGTTGGTCAAACATGGTATACCTCACTACGTCCTTACATAACTTATCACCTACAGGTGAAGTCTGCACTTTGTCCCGGCTGTAATCAATACCGCCTGCACTGCATACATTCATTTTCATATCTGACAGCGTGGCAATATCATCATTTATCTGCATATCTAACACTTCAAGCTGTTTCAAATATTCCCTTGCACTTAATTTCTTCTGATCACTCATTTTTACCTCACTTTCTACGGTTGGTTACACTTCGGTTACGGTTAAAAATAGCATAAAAAGTGCTTCAAACCCTTATAAATCAAGGAAGTTACGGTTTCTACGGTTACGGTTAAAACTCTATTCTTTATATATTCTTATTTTTACTAAGTTCTATACTATCATAAAATACTAATTATTAAAGAATGTACTTTTAACCGTAACCAACCGTAACCGCCAGTATTTACAAGGGTTTCAACCGTAACCCTTAACCGTAACCAACTGTAACTTTACCGTAACCACTACCACAACAGCAATGATTGGTGTATCGAACTAATGAAACACCTTACCTGATTTTTTATGTTTCAATGTCACCCTTCCAACAATTTCAAACCCTGCAATGTCAACAATGTTCCTGATCACTTGAATCAGTCTGTGGTTACGGTCATTCAGTTCTGCATTTTCTTCCCTTTTAACTGTTGCCATTGCTGCACCTGCTGTTGGATCGACATATCCTTCACTATTTCTATAGGTCATAATCTTTTATATCCTTTCCATGAATCTGTTCATTATGTGTTCAGCAAAGTTCAAATGTAGTGAACCCTGTTTTTGTACATCATCACCGTCCTTTACCGGGCAGTAATCACAATCACCATTTGTAGCACCGAAACAACCCCAACAATTATAAATTTCTTTTGTCTTTGGTTTATACTTCTTAGCTGTTGCAGCTAATGCCATCACTACAGCACCAAGGATTAACCCAACCGTAAGACCAACGAAAAAACAAACTGTACCTGTTAATACTAACTTTTCCATACTGTCACACCTTTCTGAATATCCTGATAGATTTACCACCTACCTTAGTTACTACTGTTTCAAACCCCAACCGCTTATTGATCTGCTTACTGAACACGATGTTTGACATTGGCTGCATACCACAATCAGCACAAAACACCTGATACCTGCTGTATATGTCACCTGTTGGTTCATCCTCAATCATTTCAACACCGCATTCATCAATAAATGCCTTGATTGGGTTATTTTCATTTTCATATTCATCAATCTGTTCAGCCACTTTTTCAGACTTGGTGAACTCATTGTTTTCAATGATTCTTTTCAGTCCTTCTACACCTACCCTGATCAGATATTCAACTGAACTTTGTTCAACCAACTGATACTTGATATAAGGGTTGTAATCGGGGTCAATCTCACCACTTGGTAAATACTTTGTAAATCTTGCGTTGAATGGAATAATCACCAAACGTCTAAGAACTGCCCCTGTCTTATCTTTCATCCTTGGTATATCATTTGCTGAAAACAGCAGCTTCACATAAGGGTTAAACTCAAAAGGGTCTTGCCCTTTTCTTTCTGCTTTGATTCTGTTACCTGTAACTACTTTCTTGAATGTTGCTACCTGTGAACCTTGCAGGAAGTCATCACCAATATCATCACCGATATTTGCCAGTTTTCCGAACATCATTGATGTGCTGAACCTGTCCCCTAATTCCTTAAGGTCAAGTGCTGATATATTCCCATCACCAAGAATTGCTTTGACACAATCAAGGAATGTACTCTTACCATTGGACTTGTCACCTGTCAGGATGAATGCCTTACCAAGTTCATTCCTGCGGTAAAAGCAATAGCCAATGCATTCTTCCAGTAATGCCCTGATCGGTTGATCACCGCAAGCTAATTTGTTCAGTGTATCATCAGCAAGTTCACTGTAGGCTTCCGGGTTGTAGTCCCAAGGTATTTGATTGGTAATAACCAAATCCGGGCTGAATGGCTGCATCTGTCCTGTCACAATATCTAATACACCGTTCCTGAATGCTATATAACGTGCATCTGCCTGTGCTTTTTCATCAGCTATAAGTTCCATATACTCTAATACTTCTCTTCGCTGTGTCTTTTTCAGGTTAGGTATCTGATTGATCATAGCTGTTTCAATAGCCTTGTACCCAACCTGATAAATCCCATCTTGATAGATATGTAACTGATTACTTATACTGACTACATTTTCATTGTTCTTAAGCCATGTTGCAAAACGGTCAAACAGGAATGTCTTATCACAAAAGAATACAGGTTTCTGAAATGCTTCATCCCTAAGAATCACTTCCAGTTCATCATCAGATAACGGTTCTTTCAGAACAAATCTGTTCAGAATCCTGATACATTCTCTTGTATCATCAACACTAAAATCATTTGATGTAAGTGTCAGGATATAATTGAATAATGCCTGATTGCGTCCGTCACCTGCATCCATATCAAGAAAGTCAACTGCTGTACGAACCGGGAACAACCATTTTGGAACTTCCTGATATGTTCCACCTTCTTCAATATCCCATTCAATAAAACGTTCTTCACCGTCAATCTTGATTACTTCATATGATGAACGTGTACCAAGTTTTATATCTGCTGTCAGACCAACCGCAAGGGGTGCGTGTGTCCTGTTCCTTGTAATACTGTGATTCTTAAATAAAAAATGTCTGCCCCGGCTTGTACAATACACCCGGCAATCAAGCTGATATTCTTCCACAATGTTCATTAAAATTTCAGACTGTTCAGCATCGTCAATATCTATCAGGATGGTATCATCAGCAAGAACACCACCGAACCCTTCAAGATTCTTCACTTCGTCATAAGTGCGGTATTTTGTCCGGTCTTTGAATGCTTCGATTGCTTTCTTGCCTTTTGTCTTTATGTACCCTTTGTACAACATCCTGTTTCACCATCCTTTAACTAAATTCTTGCATCACCTTTTGGTAAAATACCCTGTTCTTAATATTCTGCTTGTATTCCCGGTTCACTGCTGTAAGAAGTTTCTTTGATTCTTTTAATGATTCCCTACAATCCTTAACCTGTTCATTCCACTTTTCCCAATCTTCATTTTTATGAACAGGTGTGGATTTTTTTAACATATTACGGTTAAACGTTGCAGCTTTTAAGCGATTTTCTAAAATATAAATATTACTTTCAATGTTTGTAATCTTACCTGCAAGTGCTACCTGATTGTTATGAAATTTGTCTTTATCTGTTACACACTGTAAATATTCTTTTATTTGTTCTTCACATTCAGGTGTATAACTCTGTCTGATCAGCTTCAACAGTTTTCTAACCTTTGCAATTTTTCCATCAGATAAAAAATTATCTAAGTGAATAAGCATCTGACCATGATCATATTTGATTGTAATGTCTGTCATGTTCCCACCTTTCCGGTATTATGCTGCAATACCAAATTGTTTCAGTCTTTTTCTTGCTAAATCTATGTACCACTGCTTATCTAATTCCGGTGGTACTTTAACCCCAATTACAGAATCGTTATAAATGAAACTGTGATCAGGTGTGTTTCCAAATTTTTCACCCTTTGGTTTTACAACCTTACGTCTTAACAACCTACCGTCTGTAACACGATTGGAAGCAAACACACGATAAGATTTATAAGTATATTTTTGTGTGGTAGGATATGACCACACTTCTGTTCGTGTACCGTCCCGGTGTTTTGTTGTCTTAATGATCTGACCAGTTCCATGTTCATGCTCAACCCAGTTATAATTGTTTGACAGCTTCACTATTTTTTGGAACATAATCAAGTCATCACACTGATTGATTGTCTGTTCAACAGGTATCTTTTTCACCATGTAGTCAACCAACGCTTTATTCAGTATTGGTAAGTCATTATCAATAGCAGAAAGTTCTTTGACGTAAGCACCAATTCTTTCAACACCGCCATCAGTACCAATCCAAAGGTAATTGTTTACGTCCTTCTGATAGATTTCTGATATATTGTCAAGTTCAAGCAAGATTGAACATTGTTCAGTAGAACAACGCTGTTCCCACTCCCAACAAATATCATCAACCATTTCAAAGGCTTCATCAGTGTCAGGAATCCAAATGATCAGACCATCGGTATTTGACTGAATTAGTTCAAGTCCCGGCACTACTTCCAAATGCTCAATCAGATCAAGCAACATCAACTGACCGTTGATACACATACAGTTGTTATTACGTGGATCGTATGCAGCATTGGTTTCATCTTTCATTGCCCCTGAAAGTGCATTCAGCATCTTCTTATATGGCAACTGTGCTTTTTTCCATTGCTTTGCTTCTGCCTTTCTTCCGGCTTTAGCTGCTGCAACCTGTTTCTTTTTCATAGCTTTTCTTGTGTCATACACCAGTTTGAAGTTGTTATTGGTTGCTGCCCTTGTTACAAGTCCCCATGCAATCAGCATTGACGGATAGTAATTATTTACGTCTACATGAAGAATCTGACCTTTCCGATGTATCGGCTTATCAGATGCACCATGCAGACCGCCAAAACCAAATGTGTGCGGTATTCCTGCAACAATCGTTTCAAAGTTCTGTGACTTATACCAAGTCTTTTTATCTTTCTTGTCAAAATCCTGTAACCCCATTTCAAGGGCTTCTTTTCTTTTCTCTGCAAACCATTCCTGAACATATTTATATTTTTTCAATTTCAGGCATGGCAGAAAGAAGAAATCAAATTCATCACTAAAATGAGTTTTTGAACACCCAAGAACCTTTGCTGTTATCCGGGCTTCACTGTCACCAATGTCATACAGTGACGTTTCTTTTGGGAATGCCTGTATAATTCCATGAACTGCATTGAACTCACTGACTTTTTCAAGAAATACCTTGATAGTCTGTTCTACGTCATGCCTACAGTATTTAACCGTCTGTTCTATTTCTTCCGGTGTCAGTTTCCTTTTGATACGGAAATCAACATCAGTTTCCTTGATGTTTGAACCAAGAAAACCTTCCATTGTTTTCAATCCGACTGTTTTCATGGTTTCATCGTTGCTTGGCATTACATCATAGTTGATCATGGGTAATTTATTGAATGCTCTTGAATATTGCCAACCTTCTTTATTATCAACGATAATCCAATCATTGATTTTTTTAGGATTCATACCAAGCAGAATACCTTTCATGATGTACTGATCATAGTGACGGTTATTAAATCCTACCCATATATCTTTTCTATTTGCTTCATATAAGGCTTTTAGTTTATCAGGGCTATTGATTATCACGTGTTCTTTTTTATTCGTCACATCAATGAATACAGCAAGCCAATCTTTTTCAAAAACCTCAAAATCGTAGAATATCATTTACTAAATCACCCACTTTTTGAAAAGCGGTGTGCGTTTTACACACCGCCTTAAGTGTTATCTACTTTTAACTAAAAATTTTTACATATCAAACGCTTCGTTGATTGTGATTGGGTTGAAATCATCAGCTTTATAAGTAACTGCTGCACCAACTTTACCCTGTACTTCCTGAAAAATATCAAGTACGCAATCAGCAAAATCACCGTAGTTGACAAACTCCGGTACTGTATCTGTTTCCAGTTTATCAAGCCATGTGCAAACAGATTTGATTGCCATGCCATTAGTCCACTTCTGTGAAGTGTTTCCGGAAATAGTACGGTTGAAGAAAATCTTTCTACCCTTCTGATTACCTTCCAAGATGCTACACTGTACGGAAAACATCAGCTTGTCTCCTTTCTTTGTTGTCTTGATCTCCATTTTATCAAAACTTACATCATAATCCCCATCCGGTACATCTTCAAACTGTGAATCGTCTGCTTCCTGAACCTCTTTCTGTAATGCGTTAAGATCAACCTGTTCATCGAATGCACTAAAATCTACTGCCATAATTTTTCACCATTTAACCTTTCTTAAAATAAATTTATCATTGTAACTGCAATAATGCAGATAACAAACATTACTGTGTATTTTGCCTTATTCTTACTGTCTGCACCCACTACGCAAACAGAAGTTATTGCTACCATGGTTGAAAGAAACTGTGTTAATTCCATTATGATCTTGTTCTTCTTCGTCTTTGACCTCTGACGTGCTGTTCAGGTGGGTTCATAGCACCGTCTAAAGGTTCAGCAGGGGTCTGTGCGTCAGCAGGTACAGTGTTGTTTTCCTGTGCAAGTCTTTTGATTCCTGCATTAAATTCTTCTCTTGTGATTACCTTCATAACCTCAACACCATCAACAATCAGGTCAACCGTATCACCCTTATGCTTCATTACATAGTTATCATCAGCCGGAACATAGAAATATGCATCTGCTTCCAGTGTGACAGATTCAGAATCAGTGTTCGTTGTACCGTCCTGAACAGGTTCAGATTTTTCAGCATTTCTTTCCTTACGTGTTCTTCTTGGTGGTTTCTGTAAATCCGGTTTCGGTACTTTATCGGCAACATCCATTGCTTCATCAAACGGTACTTCTTCCTGTCCCGGAAAAGCCTGATCAATAGCCTTGTCAACTTCATCCATGTGATCAGCAATCTTATGTTCATTTTCTGCCTGAACTTCTGATCTACTCTTGCGTGTTCTTCCAGTCTTTTCTTCCGATGCATCGGTTGGTGTTGCAGATTCAGCTTTTTTACCTCTTGTTCTTCTGCCTTTGCTGTCAGGTTTTTCAAGATCAGATGCAACCGCCTGATCAGCAGCATTCATTTCATCATCTGACTTGTAATCACCAAGTTCATAATAATTTCTGATCTTGTCAACAACATAATTCAGATCATTGTCAATAGCATATGTAGTGAACATTCCAAGCGGTGATTTTACGGTATCTTTTCCGCTGTTCTGTGTGTAAAAGTAATACTTTGCTTCATTTACCCCTGTTCTAAGTACAACGGTAAACAGTCCTTCAATGGTGATCTTCTCACGCAACAGCTTACCGATCAGCTTAACAGTTGTAAGACCATTATCCAAAGTTTCCAAATGGGTCATATAAACGACTACAACATCATCAGGCAGGTCTTTGCAACAATCTATGATTTCAAAATAGTTCGCACCAAAATCATTGTACTTGTCCCACCCTGTTTCTTTGATACGGTTCATGTACGGTACTGCAAGAATGTACTGGAAGTCATCAACCACCAACAGCTTCTTACCTGCTGTACACTGTTCTTTCATGTACTTCACAATTTTTCTTGCATCTGTTTCATTGTTCAGCATTTCAAAGTGGTTCTTGAACGGTAACGGTTTACCTACTGGATTTATAACCGCTGTTGTTGCCGGGTCACAATTTCTAAGGCTTGTACTTTTACCAGTACCGGATTCACCCATAATTAAAACTTTCTGTGCCATGATTATTTTTCCCCTTTCTTGAATAATCCCATTAACTTAGTAAAAAGATTGCTCTTTTCTTTCATCGCTTTCTGCTGTGACACCTTCAAAATCTGTCTGTTCTGAAAATGTTCAGCTGTTGCAACACTATTTCTGTAACTTCTGTGACTTCTCTGTTTGTGTTTCTTTGCACTACTCATTGATTTCATCCTCACTTTCTTTGATAACAACCTGTAATCTTGTATTATTATGCAGTGGTGTAACCTCTACTGTATAACCGTTTGCCAACAGGATTCCTACTAAATCCTGATATGCTGCTGTGATTCTTGTACCTTCGATTTCAATACAACCGCACAATCTTGACATTTCATTGAAAAAGTCATCATTTGCAGCATCAACAACACTATGCATATCATTCAGCATATATTTCAGTTCATCACGCTCGTCTTTCAAATGTCTATTTTCTTCTTTCAGCTTTGCAACTTCTGCTTCAAGAACTTCCTCATAACTGTTTTTATTCTTCTTCATTATTTTCACCTTCCTCTTTTACTTCATCGGTTGTTTCTTCCGGCTTCACCTGATCATTGAATCTGTCAAGTTTTCCGACCTCAAGAAACTGTGCTGACCAAAAATCTGCAAAATGAATGATCACCTGCAATGGTTCTTCATGACCTTTCAGATCATACGCAAGACTACCATAAGCACCATCATGATAGAATATAGCGTGTTCTTCTTCCTCTGTCAGATCAATGTAACGTGCTGCCAGTTCAACCGATCTTAAAGGGTGGTCAATATGGCACAAATCAGAACTGATCTTGTACGGTTTACTTTCTGATCTCTTATACTTCTGTTCAGGATTTTTCTTTGTTGGTCTGCCATCCTGTACCATGTTTTCAACATAATAAGGACTTCCGTAACGTCCACATTTACCAAGATCATGTAACGCTGATGCAATGATTACACTGCTGTGAATTTTGTTATACGCTTCACTACCAAGCAGACAAAGACCGATCTTTTCAGCGTACTGCATGACGTTAACTGTATGCTCTAACAGTCCACCATCTTTACAGCAGTGATTTCCACCGGATGCAGGGGCATAATAAAAACCAAGTTCTTCGATGAAGTCAAGTAAATCTTCCACACCCTCACGACCTGTTGCCATAAGACAACCTTTGAAATACTCAATCTGTTTTTCTCTTGTCATTGTTAAATCTCCTTTTCTAACTTCTTTTTCCAGTCTGACTGGTATTTTATATTTTCGAGATACCAAGCATTATCCTGTTCTTTGTGTTCATTGAACTCTCTGAACTTTTCAAAATCCTTTTGATATAGTAAAATCCCATAACCGCCGGACGCCCTTATTTCTTGCAGATTATACAACTGTAATAGGCTCGGCTTACCGTTTGGAGCTTTTACCTCTATACCGAGGAACATACCATCAGAACAACACAGTATGTCGGGAATACCGCTTTTTGTGTAAGCTGCACCACCCCAGTATTTAAGCCACCAACAACCGTATTCATCTAAGTATTTTTTTACCCTGTTTTCAAAATTCTTTTCTGCTGCCATTCACTCACCTTCTTCTTTTTAAATGATGTACAACAGTAATCCCGTGATTGCTCCATACATCGGTTCTTTTCTACACAATCACCACACGTCATAATTCATCACCACCTTCAAACCAATTGTTTGCATAACCGAATAATGTCAGCCAGGAAGCGTTTACACAGCAGATATAAAATGGGATCCACGATTGTCCATCTATGAAGCAAGCTGAAATCAGGAATGATAAAAGATTCAGCTTTGCCATATCTAAAAGCACTTTATTTTTCAAACAATTCATCAGTTAGTTCCTTCCCTTCCCGTAATGCTGCAAGATTCCTTTCTTCAAAACTTCCCTTTACCAGTAGGTAATAGTAGTAACATGGTCTGTTCTGACCGATTCTGTGTATACGCTTCTTTGACTGTTCCCAAAGATCACAAGACCCTTTTCCAAGTGGCAACGTAAAGTACACAATCTTATTTGCTTTCTGATAGTTACCACCCATTGCCCCGGCTTGGTACTGAACAAATGTGACACTGTTATCTACACATTCATAGGCATACATTGAACGTCCTGAACCATTTACAAAACTGACTTCCCTGTTGAGTGATTCACATATTTTTCTAAGTCTTGTCAGTTCTTCATTGAAGTTATAAAACACAATCAACCGATCTTCAGTTGATTCCAGTAAGTCCCTGAATGCTTCCAGTTTTTCCTTATGCCATTGACCGCACAGCTGTCTGCAATATAATGTTTTGGTCAGGCTATTATCACCGATCAACTCAACCCTTGGTGTCACATCTTCACCTTCAAAATCTGAATCATCTTTGAATCTGACTAAGTTCCTTGTATCAAGTTCCAAATAATTGTGTTTGATAAAAAACTTATATTCGTTTGTGATCTTCAAGAAAATTTTCTGTTCAGTCTGTTCAGGCAGTTCAATCACTTCTTCTGTTTTCATGAATACTGCACCAAACTGTGTAAGCCTTTTCTTCAAATGCTCAACGTGCTTATATCCTGTGATTACTTCTTTCTTGTACCCATCACCGTTTTCAATCCATTCCGTCTGAACATAAGAAGCATAAAAGGCTTTCTTGTTAATGTTCCAACCTAACAACTTAAGCTGTGACCACAACCGTTCATACTTTCCTGCGGTTGGTGTACCTGACAGCAAGATCACGCTTTCCGGTTGTAACTTCAATATGAATTTTGACCGTTTAGCGTTTTCATTACATATAAGGCTTGATTCATCAAGTAACAATGTAAAGTCGGTTATATGGGCTATATACTTACGTCTGAATACCAAATCATAATTGATTACACCGACAATCTGAATGTTCTGATCATACAGGTCTTTGGTTTCAACCAGTGTACGGAAGTTCACACCTTCACTTTTCTTGGTCAAGTCCATAACCCTGTATTCAGGGTAATACGTTTTCATGTGATCAACCCAATCATCAATTTTTGATTTTTGGCATACAATCAAATTTACAGTGTTGTTCAGCAAATACATTTTTTCAGCACCTACAAAAGTCTTACCAAGTCCCATATCTAAGTAATAAGCACACCTGTTTTTATCATCAGTCAGGTTCAGCACTTCTTCCTGATGAGGCATGAATTGAAGATCATTCATTATTCGACCTTTCCTGCAATCCGGTAATTGTTCCAAAACCATTTCTCATTATCTTCTTCCATGTAGTAGCCGCCTTTGCAAACCTTCTTGATTGTCATAATAGTACCGAGATACTGGCTCATTTCCGTGTTCCAGTTCTTTCCCGGATCATTTTCTTCTGGTGAAATAATTTTGACCTTATCACCCACTTCTAAAGGTTTCTCCAGACTGAGATCAATTTGTAATTTTGCGACTTCAACGGCAGCTCTGTACACAAATGCATATTTTGAATCTTTGTGTGTCTGTGTGACCTTTTCAAGAAATTTATCAATCTTACCGAGGAAACAACCACACTTGACAGTAATTTCATTGTCTTTATCTCTAAAGAATGTTGTGAAATCGTCCCGGCTACCAATAGCACCGATCACTAACACATGACTTGCAGAAAAGACCTTGGCATTGCCCCAAACCTTGGCATTGCCCCAAACCCAAGCCTTTCCTTCATGGGAAAGATTTTCTTCTTTCTCAATCCAACCGCCAAGATCACCGATTTTGACAAGACCAAATTCTGCTACCGCTCTGATTCTGTGAAGTGTAGCCGTTCTAAAAAGTAAACTTATTGTCTTGGTTTCTCCTGTAAATTCAAATTTTTTCATATTATTAAATCCTTTCTTTCTCTACATAACCCATACGTCCGACTATCCCGATTGATTTCAGGTAATCGTAATATTCGGTTGCCGTTTCTTCATCCACGTCGAATCGGTCACGGATCTGTTTGTTTGTGATCCTCGTCTGACCTTTCGCCCACTGCTCTAAATCTTCTGATCTATTCATAAGCTCACGCCCTCAATTTCTGCAAACCTCCGAGCGTTAATGAAATACGCCCAACGGTTCTCTGATGTCCGGACTGCATATCCCCACGGAAACACTCCCTGTTGCAGTCCTCTCCTGACTGTTCCTTTGTCCATGCCGAGATACTTGGCTGCTACTTCCGGTAAGAGCTTCGGGATGATCCCGTTCCTTACTTCACTGGATGGTAAAATTGTGATCTGATCATCCATCCTCTCAAAGTAGTCTGCTTCCAGTCCAAGTGCTGTTGCGATCGAACTCTGTACCTCTACATTCGGAACCTGTTTTCCTGAAAGGTACTGACTGACAGAACCTTTACTTTTTCCAGTCATACCGCACACCTGACGCTGATTCAGGTGTAATTCTTGCATAGCCTGTTTCAATTTCTCGCTGAATGTCATCAAGAAACACTCCTCTCCGGAAATTTATTATTGTTATACTGTTTTTTAATATGAACGATGACTGAACCGTCTATCTGCTTTTCCTCACTTAAAACCTCATAAGCCTTTCTTCCAGTCTTCAGATTGTGATGAAATGCAATCCATTCCATTTCACTGTCAAACTGTAAGATCTGCTCAATGCAGGATTCTAAAATCTTTTTCATTGATTTTTCACCTACTTTCTGCTACGATGTAGCTGTTAATATTTTTCTTTGCCCCGTAGAAACTGGTACTTTCTATGGGGTGATTTTTTATGCTGGAATGAACTTGTTGATGAAGTACTGCTGACCTCTTCCGGTAACCTTTGTGGTCCTGCTGATCCTGATAGAACCATCAGGGTTATTGATTGTCGTTTCTTTAATCTCAAATAATCCAAGTTCCATACCTTTCTGTGTCGGCATGTTCCTACTTGAACCACCTTTGATCAGGTAACCATTGTCACGCATCCAAGTAAATAATCTTCGCTGCCCGGTTTCCACACCGTTCTGTTTCAGCAGCTTTGCCAGTTCACCAATCAGAATAGAGGTATGACTGGCTGCTACCGCATCCGCAAAGATTTCTTTCGGTCGCATACGCTCCACATCCTGTGCCAGTACTACATTGTCCTGTTTCAGTAACTCGATTCTCTTATCGGCCACTTTCAACGCCCGTGCCATGATCTGTTCGGGTGTGTTCCATGCTTTCTCAAGGTCGATGAAATACTGACGAATTCGTTTACCTTTTTCAGTTCTACTCATAAGACAAATATGTTTTGCCATATCGACTGTCAATGAATAATCTTGAAGCTCTCTCATTTGTACACCACCGTTGTTACGAACCTCCGTACTTTCACGTACGCTGGTGTAATCTTCGTTTTCCACGAATCCCTGTGAGTTCGTTTCAAACCATACTGAAAATCTTCTGCTAACTTCCAAACCAGTATGCAAGGCTCTAGCTGATACTGTTGGTTGTTCACCGTCATAGTTAATCGGAATCATTACGTTCATTCTTTTCTCCTTCTTTCTTACTCATTGCTGCTGCCGTTGCGATTGTTCCCTCAAGGTAACCTCGTTCCCTTTCGGTCATAGACGGTAACTTATCTGCAAGATCTTTGATGATCTTCTTCTGTTCTTCTGACATATGTACACTTCCTTTCATTGTTGTGATATACTCCCTGTTAGAAGGGAGGTGTTATTGTGGAACTAACCAAAAGAGAACATGACATTTTGTATGACTGGATTACTTTTAACCTGATTCCCATTAAATCCTTCAACGATAGAAAAACTTCCTACGGTTTGAAACATATCTTTGAAGCAGATGAATGTGGTTTCTATGTCACCAATGACGATTTCAAAGAAGTCATGGTTGAACATGGTTTTAAAGTGAGAAATCCAAACGATATTAATTGGATTTTCAATATTTCCAGCCGGTCACCAGCCTTTAGGAAATAGTCCCTGACATGTTGGGTATCATGCTTTTAATGGGTTCTTTTAAAACGACCTCATGTACTGCAAAGTCCTCTACTGCATGATACCCAGCGTTGTTCAACACTTTTGTCAATGTTGTTTTTCCTGATTTCTGTTCTCCTTTGACAACGATTGTTTTTCCACTTCTCAAGGCTTCTTTCAGTCTTGCGGCTTCCTTTTTCCCAAGTAGTTCCACAAGATAATCATTCCTCTCCATTCTTTTCACACATCCTTTCTGACCTGCCATCATCAGTACCGGGTGGTCATTCCCGGCAGACGGTCATTGCTGACCGTTTCGGCTTATTCAACAACCGTCATCAGTCCATACTCACCAACCTTATAAGCTATGAACGAAACTGTGAACGGTGATTCTTTCAACTTCCTGATTTCTTCTTTGACCTCTGCTTTAGTGTCAACAGTCTTGCAATATTGTCTTGTTCCTTCATAACATTCAGGAAACCGTTCTGTGAAAATAATCAAATACTTCTTCATTCCGCACACCTCACTTATATAAATTTCATTCCTTTGGTTTTTCCAATTATCATTTCATTCTCTTTTTTATACTTCCGGTCAGGCGATAGATAGGTGGTTAGAGTGACCGGAAGCTGGCTACATAAACAACAAAGTACTGTGTCCTCTCGCTAGTTGATTCTTCCGTTTAACTGCTTCTTGGTTAAGGAGTAAAGTCACTATTGGCTAGTGCTAAACTGTTTTCTTCAATTAGTACAGCTCACTTTGCTTTCTTGTCCTACAGTTCCTACTTTCTTCAACTGATTTGCCGGGTCATGTTTATTCTTCACACACTCTGTCTGATACATTTGTCAGCATAACTACCATGTTACTTGTGTGTAGCCCTATCGCTTCACCCGGTCTTTCCTGCTTGCTTTGTTGTTATAATGCAATTATATGTTGATATAATGCATTTGTCAAGATATTTTTTGTTGATATTCAACTTTTTGTTGATATTCAACTTTTTCTATTGTATTTCTTATAAGAATGCGGTATAATTAGTAACAGAAAGAGAGGTGAGAAAATGAACGAACGTCTTAAGAAATTAAGAAAAGAATTAGATATGACTCAACAGGAATTTGCAGACAAGATTGGTATTGCACGTGGGAATATAGGATCATATGAAGTGGGTAAAACTGCTATCAGTAATGCCGTAATATCTCTCATATGTAAAACCTTTAATGTAAATGAAAACTGGCTGAGAACTGGTGAGGGTGAAATGTTCGTAGAAATGTCTTACGATGATGAGATTGCACAGTTTGTCGGTCAGGTGATGGGTGAGGAAGATGATTCTTTTAAAAAAAGGTTAATTTCAGGACTTGCAGCTCTGGACGATAACGGATGGAAAGTATTGGAAGATTTTCTTGATTCCATACAAACAAAAAAGGACTGATTTATTTCAGTCCTAACATCCCTCTGATGAAGTAATACACATGTCTTAACTGTGTTTCACTTACTTCGTTCAGCATATCAATTATAAGTTTTTTGTAATCCATATGTAGACCTCCTTCCGAAACGGAACACCCGTTCGCTTCACCCTGAATATATGATACATCAGTATTCACAGGAAATCAATATTTTCTCGAACGTTTGTTCTGTTTCTGTGCATTTTTTGTTATATTTATTATAACGCTTTAATGTGTGAAAAGGTCAGTCAGAGGATAATCGTCCGGTTAGCCGGACATTTATTTTACATTTGACTCAAACAGGTCTGTTATCCGACAATTCAGACCATAGGCGAGTTGTTCCAGTGTCTTAATTTTCGGATTTGAATCCTCATTCATATCTTCCTGAATGGTAGACTTCGGAACTCCTGACATAATGGATAACTGCCGAACAGACAAATTTCTTTCATAAACAATTTTAGACAATAGTATTTTCATACTGTTATTATTTACAAATTCAAACAGAAATATAAGGGGGAATTAAAATGGCAAAGAAAAACGTATGTGCTATGTGTGGAAAAGATATTGGTATGATGTCACCAAAAATAGTACTTCAAGATGGTGTGTTATGCAGTTCATGCGGTGGACGATTGCCAAAACGTCCTATGAGTAGTCCTTTATACACTCTTGAAGAAGCAGAAAACATCTTACAAAAAATGAATGAGCGAGAAGAAGCACCTGAGTACACTGGAACTGTTCCTAACTATGTAGTCTTACAAGTAGTGTTAAAAGAAGCTCTTATTGGCACTGGATCAGCAAATCTTCCAGAACTTGAAGGGGTTATAAATAGACAAGCTGCAAAAGGTTACAGACTACATACATTCTCAACAACAAATGGTGGAAGTAAAGGTCTTGGTGGTGGAGACAGAATTCAAGCTACTCTTGTGTTTGAAAAAATCCTCAATTAATCATTTGTCTACGGTTGGTTACACTTCGGTTACGGTTAAAAATAGCATAAAAAGTGCTTCAA
>ERZ772819.448-NODE-448-length-35367-cov-25.031038_pt1 | contig 35367 bp, 49 predicted proteins | sample MGYA00580860_ERZ772819 | MGnify/ENA primary metagenome ERZ772819 (study PRJEB29015, sample SAMEA2737683) | human gut metagenome | biome: human gut; feature: human-associated habitat; material: faeces | place: China | collected 2012 ...
AACCACGCCGAATGTATCCGCTGCGGGATGTGCATGAAAGCCTGCCCCACCTTCGAATTACCCCGGAGGTATATTTCGATTTGGGTTTTGGCTTGCCCCGGCCACTTAGTTCTCCATGCCTGTTTCTTGCTCCTTTCCGGGCATGGGCTGGGGCAGGCGAAAACTCAGATCGAAGTATAAGAAAGGACGCGAGATGGTCAAAAAGAAGACCAAAACTCCTCGAACTCCCGAGGAAGCTGAGCGATTAGCTATCGGTGCTGCTATGGAACTTGCAACTCAGCAGATTCTTGACGGTACCGCGAGCAATTCGATGATCATTCATTTCCTCAAGCTGGGTTCCAGTCGTGAAAGGCTTGAACAGGCTCGTCTCGAGGCAGATACAACCCTCGCTCGAGCCAAGGTTTCAGCGCTTGAATCTGCTGCTCGTACCGAGGAACTGGTTCAGGAAGCACTGGCAGCCTTCAAGGTATATTCTGGAGATTCAGATGCGGAGCTATGACGAACTCAGCCACTTACATACATTCGAAGAACGTCTCGATTATCTCTCACTCAATGGAGCATTTTTCGGCGAGACCTTCGGTGGATCCAGATGGCTGAATCAGAGTTTCTATCAAAGCGATATTTGGAGAGAAGCTCGCACCCAAGTTATCGCAAGAGATCTTGGATGCGATCTCGGCCTCGAGGGATATGAGATTCACGACGGAATTATCGTGCATCACATCAATCCTCTCACGCCTCGTCAGTGTGAGAGTTTCGATCCATGCATGTGGGACATCAACAATCTCATATGCGTGAGTCGAGATACTCATAACGCAATCCATTACGGAACCAAGGCGTTGGCTCTCGACGACTTCGATCCGAGATCACCCGGTGATACAAAACTATGGTAGGAGGTTAAATGTCGATTCTACATGACACAAAGACCTACCTCGGGTTGATGGATGACGACTCTTCATTCGACAGCGAAGTTAAAGACGCCATTGACAACGCTTTGGCAACTGCGACTCAGCTAAACCGAGAAGTTGGCGACCTATCGTCCGAGGCAGATTATCCCACTACGACTCTTGGACGGATCCTACGTCAGTATGTGAACTTCTCAGTTCGATTGATGTTCGATCCGCCGCAGACCTCGTTTGCTATCAAGGCTGTCGAGGCTCTTCAAAAAGAGGCGGAGTGGCGACTGACCATTCAATGATGGGAGAAAAACATGAGTGAAGAAACTCTGTCTCACTACGGAATCCCCGGCATGAAGTGGGGCGTCCGTAAGAAGACGGAAAGTTCTGGCGGAGTCGGCCTTCGGTCCGTCGAGGAAAAGAAGAAGATCGGCGAAGCAGTCAATGCAGAGGCATTCCGAAAGGAACGAGCCAAGGCTGAGAAGGCTGCCGAGAAGGAACGCAAGAAGCACGAATCCGAGCTTAAGAAGGCCGCTAAGGCTGCCGCTGCTGCAGCTAAGAAGGCCGCCGCTGCTGCTAAGAAGGGCGCGAAGGCCGCTTCTCAAAAGCACGCTGCTAACAAGGCTGCTCGCGCCGAGAAGGCTACTGAACGGGCTCGTAAGAAGCTCGAGAATCAGAAGCTGAAGGAAGCTCGTAAGGCCGAAGCTGATCGCAAGAAGAAGCAGAAGGAAGCCGAGCGCGCTGAGAAGAAGCGAATCGCCGACGAGAAGAAGGCGGCGAAGGAAGCTGAGAAGAAGCAGAAGGAACTCGAGAAGCAGAAGGTACCCAAGGGAGGCATCCCAGCCGACCTGCGGAAAGAAGCTCCTCGACGTCTTTCGTCCACAGATCTCATTGAGCAGAACAAGCGACTTAATCTTGAGAAGCAGAACTACGAACTCAAGGAGAAGCTCCGCGAGTACGAGAATCAAAATAGGAGTGCTCTTGCCAAGACAGCAGATCTCTTCGTCGACGAGGCTCGAAAGAACCTGACGAAATATGCTGCCCGGACGGCAACTGACATGCTCACAGCAGCCCTTGACTCCAAGCTCAAGGGCACGGAGTATGAGGGCGTTGCTAAGATGGCTAAGGAGTCATTCAACCTCGACGCGATCCTTAAGAACGCAACCGGTAAGAAGTAGGTATGGCGCTATCAAACACCGCTACACCTAAGTATTACGCCCAGTTCCGCGAAAAGGTCCTAGCCGGAGAGATTCCTGTATCGCACACCATTGAGATGGAAATGAATCGGATTGACGACTTGATCGCCAACCCGAGGTACTTCTATGACGATGGTGCTATCGATGGATTCATCGCTTTTTGCGAAAATGAGATGACCCTTGTCGACGGCAGCGATCTAACCCTGCTTGATTCATTCAAACTCTGGGCTGAATCGCTCCTTTCGTGGTTCTACTTCGAAAAAGTGACAAAATTCGTTCCTGACGAAACCGGCCACAACGGTCGATATGTTCAGGTCGACGTCAAGCGTCGCTTGGTCAACAAGCAATACCTTATCGTCGCGCGAGGTGCGGCAAAGTCCATGTATATGGCCTTTATCCACGCCTACTTCCTGACTATCGACCCCACCACAACTCACCAAATTGCTACGGCACCCACCATGCCTCAGGCTGAAGAAACGCTGTCTCCGTTTAAGACTGCTATCACACGCAGTCGGGGACCTCTGTTCAAGTTCCTGTCGGCGGGGACTGTTCACGCGACAGTTGGTGCCAAGGCGAATCGATCTCTACTCTGCCCGACCAAGAAGGGGATCGAGAACTTCTCGACAAACTCCCTCCTTGAGGTTCGCCCAATGAACGTCGACAAACTTCAGGGCTTGAGATCTAAGGTGAATACTATCGACGAATGGCTATCTGGCGATGTTCGTCAGAACGTCATCTCTGCTCTCGAGCAGGGTGCGTCGAAACTCAACGACTGGGTCATCGTTGCCGTATCATCCGAAGGCACCGTCCGAAATGGCGTCGGAGATTCCATCAAAATGGAATTACTTTCGATCCTTAAGGGCGAATACTATGACCCGCACTCGTCGATCTGGTACTACCGGTTGGACGACGTGTCCGAGGTTGGCGATCCTAACATGTGGATTAAGGCCCAACCCAACCTTGGAAAGACTGTGTCTTACGACACATACCAACGAGATGTCGCTAGGGCTGAGAATGTCCCTTCCGCGAGGAACGATATTCTGGCAAAACGATTTGGTATCCCGTGTGAGGGATACACTTACTTCTTCAAGTACGAAGAAACGATCCCTCACAACCCACGAGAGTTCTGGCAAATGCCATGTGCTATGGGTGCGGACCTTTCTCAGGGTGACGACTTCTGTGCGTTTACGTTCTTGTTCCCCCTGTCCACTGGCGACTTCGGGGTCAAGACTCGAGCATACATCACTACCCGTACATTCGACAAGCTTCCTGCTGCCGGACGTGCAAAGTATGAGTCATTCATTCGAGAAGGATCTCTCCAGATCATGGATGGGACAATCCTGGACATGATCGAAGTCTACAACGATCTCGACGAATACATCTTGAGATCCGAGTATGATGTTCGAGCATTCGGGTACGATCCATACAACGCCAGAGAGTTCGTTGAGAGATGGACAACCGACAATGGACCATACGGTATCCACAAAGTCATTCAGGGTGCGCGAACTGAGTCAGTTCCACTCGGCGAACTCAAGAGTTTGGCTGAGGACCGAAGGCTTATCTTCGATCAAGAGCTATTCTCCTGGGCCATGGGTAACACCATTACCCTTGAGGACACCAACGGCAACCGAAAGATCTTGAAGAAACGAATGGATCTTAAGATCGACTCAGTCGCGGCTCTGATGGATGCTTGGGTCGCATACAAACAGCAACTCGACGACTTCAGCTAACGAGAGGAGGTAATATGGGTATTATGTCACGGCTAGCAAGGGCCTGGAACGTGTTCGCGCACGATCGCCCTGATCGTTACAAGAATAGTAACTACAGCGAATACCGCCCAAGCTACCGTTCTATCGGATCTACAAACCTGGTCCAAACGCTATACAACAAGATTGCGTTGGACGTCGCGAACACTCCGATTCGCCATGTTAAGGTAGATCAAAATGGTAGGTATGACAGTGAGAAGGACTCTTCTCTGAACGAATGCTTGTCTCTGATGGCAAACATCGATCAGACTTCGAACGCTCTGATCTACGAGCTTGTCTACACGATGCTGGAAACTGGTAGCGCAGCTCTGGTTCCAGTCGACACAGACACCGCTCTGAACGAAGAAGGGTCGTTCGATGTCCTTTCTCTCCGCGTTGGACGAATCGAGAGTTGGTATACTGACTCAGTAGATGTGAATCTGTATAACGACCGTAGCGGTGATCGAGAAACAATTCGTATCTCGAAGAACTCTGCGGCAATCGTATACAGTCCGCTCTACGATGTCACGGCTAGTAACAGCTCCTTGGCCAACCGTCTTGCTCGAAAGCTCGACGCGCTTGATGCTATCGACAATTCTGCTCTGGGTAAGAAGTTGGATCTGATTATTCAGCTTCCATACTCGGTTCGAGGCGAACTTCGACAGCAGCAAGCCGAGACTCGACGTGAAGCCATTGAACAGCAGCTCCGAAATTCGGAGATTGGTGTGGCATACGTCGACGGAGCTGAGAAGATCACACAGCTCAACCGTCCTGTTGAGAACAATCTGCTCGATCAGGTCAAGTACCTTTCAGAGCAGCTCTATAACGCTCTAGGTTTCACTGAGAGTGTGTTCAACGGCACGGCGGATGCTGAGACTAACCTGTCTTACTACAACCGGACGGTCAAGCCGATTCTCGATACAATCACGAAGTCGGCAACCATGGTCTTCCTGACCAAGACCGCTCGATCTCAGGGACAGCGAATCATCTACGTGAGGGATCCGTTCGCGGCAACCTCGCTCGATAGTATCGCATCGATGGCTCAGACGTTCATCACCAACCAGGTCATGACTCCGAACGAGATCAGGTCGATCATCGGCTTGCCGCAGTCCACAGATCCCAAGGCGGATCAATTGGCCAATCCGTATACATCATCCGCAAACGCGGATCAACGGTCAAACAACGACCAGGAGGTTCAAAATGGCAGCGCCTAATGACGTCGCCGACTTCGACGGGTGGGCAACCGTCGCAGGCATCAAGTGCTCCGATGGGCGAGTCATCTCTCATCACGCATTTGAACAGAACGATGGGGCTGTCGTCCCTCTCGTCTGGCAGCACGGTCACGATAATGTGACTAACATCCTCGGGCACGCCCAGCTCGAGAAGAAGGCTGAGGGTGTTTACGCCTATGGGTTCTTCAATGGATCCCAGCAGGCTGAGCATGCTCGCGAACTGATCGAGCACGGTGATGTCACCGCTATGTCGATCTTCGCGAACAACCTTAAGCAGGACGGCAATGTTGTCAAACACGGCAACATCGTCGAGGTGTCGCTCGTCCTTAAGGGCGCTAATCCTAAGGCGACGATCGAGAACGTCACAATGGCCCACTCTGATGGCGAGGGTTACTCCGCTGTCATCAAAATGGGTGACGGAGACGTGACTCACGAAGACTTCGAGGGCTCCGAGGAATCGGACTCCGAAGATGAGTCCTCTGACGAGGACAAGACCATTGGTGAGATCCTTTCCACGCTCACCGAAGAGCAGCTTGAGGCTGTGAATTACCTCATTGCTGCAGCCATCGATGGGGAGTCTGAAGACTCCGAAGAGACCAACGAAGAAACCGAGGAAGATATGAAGCACAATGTCTTTGAGGGCGACAAGACCTCCGAGAACACGCTGTCACACGCAGCCTTCGCTGAGCTGGTTGAGACGGCCAAGCGAAACAACACCACTCTGCTCGACGAGTTGAAACATGCTGATTATGGCATCGAGAACGTCGGCTACCTCTTCCCCGATGCCAAGAGCATCACGGATGAGCCCATCACTCTCGACCGCGATCAGTCTTGGGTTTCCGTCGTCATGAACGGAACCAAGCACTCTCCGTTCGCCCGCATCAAGTCCGTCCTCGCAGACATCCGCGACAACAAGGCCCGAGCTAAGGGTTACGCTAATAAGGCTCAGAAGAAGACTGAAGAGGTCATCAAGCTTCTGACCCGTACGACGTCGCCCACGACCATCTACAAGAAGCAGAAGCTCGATCGCGATGACATCATCGACATTACTGACTTCAACGTAGTTTCTTGGCTCAAGAACGAGATGAAGGGTAAGCTCAACGAGGAAATCGCTCGCGCTATTCTCATTGGCGATGGTCGTACAATCACAGATCCCGACCGCGTCGATGACGAGGCCATCCGTCCGATCCTTAAGGAGAATGACCTCTATGCAATTCACAAGTCGCTCGAGTCGAACACTACCGACGAGACTCTTGTGGACGACATCGTCCTGGCATCGGCCGAGCTTGAGGGTTCCGGCTCTCCGACGCTCTTCATTGCTAAGAAGCGCCTGGTCAATATGCTTCTCCTGAAGGACAAGAACGGTCGCCGTCTGTACGAGACCGAGGCATCCCTTGCTGGTGCTCTTGGTGTGTCCAAGATCGTGACCATCCCTCAGTTCGAGGGCCTGGAGCACGAGATCCGTGGTGTTAGCCACGAGCTTCTGGCTATTGTGGTCGACCTGCGCGACTACACCATTGGTTCGAACGCCGGTGCAGAGCTCGGTATGGCCGAGTCCTTCGACATCGACTTCAACCAGTATAAGTACCTGATGGAAACCCGTCTGTCGGGCTCCCTGACGGCACCGTACTCGGCCCTGACGATCTCGCGTAAGAAGGCGTGATCTCATGTCGAGGTTTAGCGGCAAGCTAGGCTTCGTGACGACGCGGGAGACGGAGGAAGGTGTTTGGCTCGAGGATTTTGTCGAGCTCAAGGCTAAGGGGACCATTCGTAGTCTCTATGTCAGGAACGACAACTCGTCTTCTATCAACACCAACCTCCGTCTCACCAATGAGATCAGTATCTTGATGGACACGAAGATCGAAGTATACCTCGAGACTCTGAAGTACGTAGTATGGAAGGGTTCAAAATGGGAGGTACAATCCATCGGCGTGAACTACCCACGGCTGACCATTAATCTAGGCGGTCTGTATGCGCACGTATAGAGATCTCCTTCACTTGCTTCAGCAAGTGGTCCAGCACAACCGGGTATATTTCCAACCCCCAGAGAATCTGAAGATTGGATACCCGGCGGTCGTCTTCCACTTGTCGAAGATAGAAATTGACCATGCTTCCGATGCACCTTATAAGGGCGCTAGGGAATACTCGGTCACTCTCATCACCAAGGATCCAGAGCCAGACGTGATCGACGAAATCCTCAAGATCCCGTATTCGTCTTTGGATACGACATACATCTCGGACGGAATGAACCATTTCGTCTTCACGGTTTACCTTTAAGGAGGGTATCCTATGGCACAGATCAAATGGGACGAAGAGGGTTCCCATTTCTATCACACTGGCGTTAACAAGGGCGTTCTGTTTCCCTTCGACAACGCGCAGAACCGATACGGCACAGGCGTCGCATGGAACGGCCTGAAGACTGTCACCGAGACCCCTGAGGGCGACGAGTCCTCGGACATCTACGCTGACAACCTGAAGTACCTGACCCTGATGTCGGCTCCGTCATTCAAGTTCACGATCGAGGCATACACGTACCCCGACGAGTTCGCTATCTGTGACGGTACCTCCCAGCTGGTTAAGGGTGTTAACCTCGGTCAGCAGCCGCGTACGCGCTTCGCATTCTCCTACTGCACGAAGCTGGGCAACGACACCAAGGGTGATGCTTACGGCGAACTGCTGCACATCATCTATGGTGCTACCGCAGCTCCGTCCGAGCGTGCGTACAACACGGTCTCCGACTCTCCCGAGGCGATCTCCTTCTCCTGGGAGTGCTCGACTGTTCCTGTCCAGGTGGAGGGCTTCCAGCCGGTCTCCGTCATCACGGTCGACTCTTCGAAGCTCGACGCGACGAAGTACAAGAAGCTCACTGACAAGCTTTATGGCGTTGGCGGCGCTGCTGGTGCTGCTACCCCGACGCTGGTCATGCCCAACGAGCTGCGCACACTTCTGGCGTGATCTCTCTCACGCTTGAGTTTGGGGGAGAGGAGCGGTTTGACGAGCGTAGTAATACGTTTGTTACACTGGAGCCGTTTACAGTTACTCTTACGCATACACTGTCTGCGGTGGCTGAGTGGGAATCCGTCTACAAACGGTCGTTCCTGGAAACCCCACCACAGACTGGCGAAGAGTTAGTGTATTACATCCAGTGTATGTCGGACCGCCCTCTCCCTCGAGATTTCGTCAAGCGGCTCGACCAATCCGTTCAGGTCAAAATAGCAGACTATTTGTCTGACAACGCTACAGCGACAGTTCTATGGAACCCACCTTCAAATGGTGGCCCGCGAGACACCATGACCAGTGAACTGATTTACTGGTATATGTCTCAGCTCGGCATTCCGTTTGAGTGTGACAAGTGGAACTTGAATCGGCTATTGACGCTGATTCGTCTCGCAGCAGCCAAGCAGAACAATCAAAAACCGGACGCCCGGGCCTCCGCGGCTCAGCGTGCGGCCATGAACCAAGCCCGTAGGGCTAGAACAGGGAGTAGAGGATGATTGACATTCCTGCTGATGCACAGGTCCCCGCAGGGCCCGACCCGCATGAGGACCGAGACCGAGCGATTTACGAAGGGAAGTAAAGTATGAGCAAGATCGACGACGTTATGTCGCACGCCACCTACCGACTCGGCTACTACGCTCCGGACGATCCTGAGCCGGGTTCTGAAGCCGGTCGATGGCTTGCTAAGCGTATGAACCAGCCTTGGCTTGCTGGCCCGTCTGAAGACATCTGGTGGTGCATGGCCTTCGTCAGTATGTGTTTCGACATGGCTGGCGAGATCGATGCAATCGGTGGCTACAGCTACAACACGGACGTCACGAAGTCTCGAATGGACAAGGTTGACATCGAAGATGCGCAGCGCGGTGATGTTGTGCTCTTCGATTGGGATCACGACGGTCTGACCGACCACGTCGGTATTGTCGAGGCTAACCTCGGCGACGGCTGGCTTCAGACCATTGAGGGTAACACCTCTCCCTCGAACGCCGGATCTCAGTCCGCCGGCAACGGTGTCTACCGCCGCCAGCGCTCTTTCGGAATCGACTGTGTTCTTAGACCTAAGTGGTCTGACACAGATGCTGAGGAAGCTTCGGATGGTGCCGATAGTCTGACTGATAAGTGGTGGGGCAAGGCAACCAATTACGCCATCCAGGCGTCTATGGGTCTTCCAGCTAATGGCTGGATCGAAGACCAGGACGAGGACAACGAAGAGTACTTCGAGCGTACTGGTACCGGTTGGGATTGGGTCGAAGACCCACATGACGGTTCCGACACCATCGCAGAGCTTCAGCGTCGTCTTGATATCGAGGCTGATGGTATCGCCGGACCGGATACGGTGTCTGCGCTCCAGCAGCATCTGCGAAACCGCGGGCATGAGCTCGATGTTGATGGCTACTGCGGCTATCGCACGGTCGAGTGTCTCCAGTACGAGCTTGTCAAGGGAACGCTCTGGGGCTGATCTAGAAAGGAGGGCCGTCATGATCGAGATGAAGTTCGACGCTGAGTTCGACATGTCAAAATGGTTGACACAAGTCAAGAACAAGAAGCTTCGTGACGTACTGGCAACCGCTGGTACTCGAGGCGTGGCGGCCCTCCGGGCCAACACCCCGGTTGGTACCGGGAAGACTGCTGCTTCTTGGCAGTATAAAGTCAAGCAGACCAAGCGAGGTGTAAAGATCGTTTGGTATAACACTAACGTCGTGTCCAAAGTTCCGATTGCCATCATTCTGCAATACGGACACGGGACGCGACAAGGCGGCTACGTCCAGGGTAAAGACTATATCAACCCTGCAATGAAGCCTATATTCGACGAAATTGACCGAATGGTTGGGAGGGCCATCAATGGGTAAGAGTATTGAGAATAAGGTCGTCTCCCTGGAGCTCGACGATTCGAAGTTCACTAGCCGTGTTGACGGCGTTCTCCATAATGTCGACCGACTGAAGTCTGGAATGAACTTCAAGCAGTCGACTGATGGTCTCGACAATGTTGGTAAGGCAGCTCAGGATGCTTCTAAGCAGATGGGCGGTATTGCGGATGGCGTCAAGAACATCAACACATCTGTCGTCAACAACTCGACGACTGCAGCCGCTGCTACAGCTAATGTTGGTGCGGCAGCAAAGATTTCGTCGACTAATTTTTCCATGCTCGCGGGTGCTGCTTCCGTGGCCATGGGTAACATCGCATCCAAGGCCCTTATGGCCGGTGGATCGGTGCTTTCCTCGTTCACGTTCGGCCCCATCATGGACGGTTTCCGAGAATACGAGAACCAGCTTAACGCGGTTCAGACTATTCAGGCAAACACGTTCAGCAAGGGCGAGACCACTGCAACGATCAACGCAGCTCTCGACGAACTGAACGCTTACGCGGACCGAACCATCTACTCGTTCACCGAGATGACACGCAATATCGGTATGTTCACATCTGCGGGTGTCGGGCTGAAGGATTCGGTCGCCGCGATTAAGGGTCTGTCGAACGTCGCAGCAATGTCTGGCTCCACTTCGGAGCAAGCCGCAACGGCAATGTACCAGCTGTCTCAGGCGCTTTCGACAGGCTCTGTAAAACTTCAAGACTGGAACTCGATCGTTAACGCCGGTATGGGCGGCGAGCAGTTCCAGGAAGCCTTGAAGCGAACGGCACGCACCTACGGCGTTGAAGTCGACAAGATGATCGACAAGGCCGGGTCGTTCCGTAACTCGCTTAAGGATGGATGGCTTACATCTGAGATCATGATCGAGACTCTGACCCAGTACACTGGTGACTTGTCTCGCGAACAGCTGCTTAGCGCCGGTTACACGGAGCAGCAGGCTGATGAAATCATGAAGTTGGCGGAGACCGCTAACGATGCGGCGACGAAGGTTAAGACTTTCTCGCAGCTGATCGACACAACCGCTGAAGCTCTCGGCTCGGGATGGGCTTCCATCTTCCGAACGATCTTCGGCGACTTTGAGCGTGCCCGTACAATGTGGACAGCAGTGTCCGACGTTGTAAACGGAGGCATTGGAACTTTTTTCGATGCGCTTCAGGGCATTCTCGACCGCTGGGATGAACTCGGTGGTTGGGAGGAATGGTGGTATGGTCTTGGTGAACTCTGGACCGCTATCGCCAAGCCACTCAAGGCTATCGGCGAAGGCTTCTTCAGCGCGTTCCAAGGAGATGCTGGCAAGGCTCTGTACGATTTCTCGTACTACTTCCGTCACTCGATCTCCCAGTGGTTGATGATGTCCGATGACTTCGCCAACAACCTTGGTAAGGTCTTCAAAATGGCAGGCGAATTGCTCTCGCCAGTTCTTGAGGTCCTCATCGGGTTTGCGTCAGCGATTGTCCAGATTGGTGTGGCCGCATTCAAAATCGGCATGATACTGGCTGGCATCTTCATCAAGCCGATGATCCTGATCGCCGCGAAGGTTGGCGACATCGTCTCCGTCTTCAGCGACTGGTTCGGTCAGATGCTTGGTGGTACCGACATCCTAGGAGGCCTATCTAAGGTCCTCGACTGGATTGTTGACAAGTTCCAGAAACTTGCTGACTGGATGTACGCCATCGCGGACGTCACGATCACTCCGATCTTCGATGGACTCAAGGTCGTTATCGAGGCAGTGCTCAAGCCGCTCGGCGAATTCATCGAGACGATCAAGAAGGCCACTTCGAACGTATTCAAGCCCTTCGGCGACGCGATTTCGAATGTCGTCGGAGCGATCTTTGGTTTCGCTTCTGGAACCGGTGGTCCGATGGAGAAGATCAAGTCTGCTTTCGGCGGGTTTGGCTCAGGATTCCTTGAGAACATGACCAAGCTCGCAGACGCTATCGGACCCAAGTGGTCTGAGAAGGTCAAAGCTTTCTCGGATTCGATTATCCCAATCAGCGAGACCATCGGAAAGCACCTTGGCGGTGCCGTCGAGAGCGCTGGTAAGGGGATCAAGAAGTTCTGGGATGATGCATCGCCTAAGCTGGCCGAAGCCTGGTCTGAATCCACTAAGCGGATGAAGGACTCGATCTCTGGAGTTGGCGAGGCCTTCGGTCGAGCCGGCGATACCATGGCTAAGACCTTCGCGCCTCAGGTGAAGGCAGTCAAGGAGTTTGGTGTAGATCTGTATAATGTCTTCGCCAACCTTGACACGCATCTGAACAACAACACCTTCCTATCTACGATCGTCAACAGCTTCAAGACTATGATGAAGTCGTTTGGACCTTTCGGGGACCTTATCAACGGCATCATCGATCTGTTCGGAAAACTCGGGGATCTGACCAAGTCCATATTTGGTGGATTCGGTGATGAGGCGAACGGCGCAGCAAGCGGCCTGTCAACCTTCGGGAAGGCAGCCTCCGATGCGTTCAACACTCTCGGGGTTGTCGGCGGGACTATCTACGCCGCAGCTACCGGCATTGTTGAATTCTGCGCGTCGGTTGTTGAGGCTATCGCGAATCTGATCGCCTGGCTTACCAAGGGTATTGACAGTATCAAGAAGTTCGCTTCTGAGTCCCAGGCATTCGACTCATTCAAGAAGAACGTCAGCAAGGCATTTGATAACGCCGGATCTATGATCCAGACTTTCTGGTCTGGTCTCGGTTCCAGCCTCAAGGACTTGTCGATCTCTGATCTCTTGAGTGGAATCCTGCTTGGCGGCGGTCTGGGTATGGGCTTTAAGACCCTTCAGACCATGCTGGGTCAGTTCACGAAGGTCACCGATTCGTTCAGCGGAATGTTCGACAAGTTCGGCAAGATCGGCGATTCGATCGCTGGCGTCTTCAACTCGATGACCAGTGCTCTAAAGTCCATGCAGGAAGTTATCAAGGCCAAGGCCCTTCGAGAGATCGCAATCTCCGTAGGTATCCTTGCCGGATCGCTATTCCTGCTTGCGATGATTCCGGCACCTCGACTCATTCAAGGTGCGGTGGCAATCGGCGTTCTCGCAAAGATCCTACTGATTGCCTTGACTCAGATTTCTGAGATGAAGATCAACAAGATGCAGATCGCCGGTGTCATTGGCGCTGTTATGGCGCTGTCTGTCGCAATCCTACTGATGTCGATCTCGGTTGGTATCCTTGGATCTATGAAGTTGAGCACTGTCGCACAGGGTATCGGGGCTGTAATGGTCTTGGTGCTTGGCATGACGACGGCCGCGAAACTTCTGTCTAAGGATTCCAAGACGATGATCCAGGGCGTCGGAACCATGATTCTCATGGCGGCAGCGATTAACATGCTCACGATCCCGATTATCGCGTTGGGCCTTCTCCCAATCAAGGTGATTGCACAAGGCGTTATTGCGATTGGTGTCTTGATGGGAATTCTGGCTGGCTTTGTTCTACTCATGAACAAGGCCGCTAGCGATCTCGGCAAAATGGCAGCCATTTCGCTGATGATGGTCTCGTTCGCATTCTCGATTCAGATGCTTGTTGCGGCGGTAGCTGTAATGGGTTACATGGATATAGCCAAACTGGTCCAAGGCATAACTGGTTTGTCCGCGGTAGTTCTACTTCTTGTGGCTATCGCAAACCTAATGCCGGCAACCGCCATTGTCGGAGCGGGATCTTTGATCCTGACCGCCATTGCAATGAACATTGCTGTCGGGGCAATCGTACAGATGGCGGACCATAGCTGGGGCGAAATCCTCAGCTCAATGGGTAAGCTGCTTCTCGTTGTCGCGGCTATCGTAGCCGTGGCATCCGCAGCCCAGGGTGCTATTATCGGCATCGCTTCGCTGACGATTCTGGCATTCGCCCTGAACCTATTCACTAGTGCTTTGAGCAACGTAGCTGGTCTCAGTTGGGATGCTCTTAGCAACGGCCTTTTGGCAATCGGTGTCGGACTAGGTATTCTAATCGCGGCGGGGTATCTCGCCGTTGGTGCTTCCGTGGGTCTTATCGCCCTATCGGTAGCAATCGGCGTACTCGGTCTAGTCGTTATGGGCATCATCGGCGGTATCATCATCCTGGTTGCAATCCTCACGACGTTTATCTCGGTCGTCGCTCTGGCGGGGCCGACTATCGGCGCGGGTATTGTCGCGATTGCTGCTGGTATTGCTTCTGCGGCGGCAATCATTGCAGCGGCTGCACCAGCAATCCAGGCGGCTCTAATCGGTGTCTTTACCGCGTTTGAGAATGCTGCACCGGCATTTGGTAATGCCGTCACATCTTTGATCAAGTCGCTCATCCCTGCCGTGAATGAATTGATCATCTTGGCTGGTGTTGCCATTAGGCAGTTCATCAGTCAGATCTATCAAATCATTAAGCAGAAGATGCCTGAACTCGTACAGATTGTTGTTCTTACGATCTCCGGAATCTTGGAGGCTCTTCGCAACGTCTGGCCTGAGTTCTTGAAAACGATTCTTGATATGTTGGGTCAATTCTTCTTGGCGATCGGCGAGAACATCCCCAAGTTCTCTGCGGCGTTCCAGTTGATTCTGACGGGATTCGTCGATCTGATCAAGGCTAACGTCCCTCTGATCATCGGTGCCTTCCTGGCATTGATACAAGCCATGCTCGATGGTCTTGCGACTAAGATCCCTGATCTGATGAAGTCTGGGGCGAACCTTATCGCGGCGATGATCAACGGTATCGCAGCACAGTCTGTGATCATCATCAACGCTGCATGGGACGCAGTCATCACGTTCATCAATGGATTTGCCGATGCGATTGATCAGAAGGGACCGGAGCTTCAAGCCGCGGTCAACAAGCTGATCAAGGCCATCATCAATTTCATCAAGAATGGTTTGACGGGTATGGCCAATACATTCGCACCGCACGCAAGTTCCATCGGACGCAACATCATCAACGGTGTTGTCAATGGCGTGTCTGGTGCTGCCGGAGCCCTTTACAACAAGCTGCGCAATGTCGCCTCGAGTGCTCTTAGCTCGTTTAAGAGTACTCTTGGTATTCACTCGCCTTCGCGTGTATTCGCGACTGCGGCTGGGTTCATTGTCGCTGGTATTGTACAGGGTATTGACAGCAACCAGTCTGACGCGGTCGACGCGATGTCTGGTCTTGGCAGCGAGATGGTCAACGCCATGAGCAACCTGGATACCGATTGGAATCCGGTTATCAAGCCGACTGTTGACCTCTCTGAGGTGAATGGTCTGCAAGATCTCACAATGAACGATCTGCATGCGAATGTTGTCGGAACATCAGTTCAAAATGGCAGCCAAACTGCGCAGGAGATTCGAGCTCTTCGAGACGAACTGCGCAACAACCAGAAGCCGATGGTCTTCAACCAGTACAACGAATCACCAAAGGCGCTCGATCTCAATGACCTTTACCGTCAAACTGAGCGCCAACTCGAACGAATGAAGAGGATATAACCCACATGACATACACAAAGGTTCGAATACTCAACAGTTATGGTTTAGAACTACCGCTGTATTTGAATCGTGTAGACCGGGGGTGGGTCGCCCAGATCTTAAACGGATCTTTTGGTCCGAATAGGGAATATGATTTTACAGGAAATGTCGTTACGTCGATGACCGAAAAGTACATCGACATTAATATGCGTCTGACGCCTGCTGTCCCTATTCCCGAGCGACCCGCCAGGTACTTTCTCGATTATCTTTCGTCCAAGCGGATTTCTCGAGTTGAACTTAGTGACCCAAAACTCGACTTTCCGATCATCAAATACAAATCGAACGAAACGACAACCTATACCAAACCGACTCTCACATTCGGTTCGGTCTCATCGTTTGATCAATCCTGCGTTATTCGCGAACTTAAGTATAACTATAGCGAAGTTCCGTCAACTATCGAATTTACCGTCTCGACGAAACTGCCGATCATGTATGGTGATTCGTTTACGCTGTACATGGGGCTGGGGGACCAGAATTGGTCACAAGCCAAGAGTGATATTATTTCGACAATTCAATCGATTGCCCCTCGAATTGGACCTGTCGATATCCGCGAACTACAATTGTCTCTGCCGGCCATTGGAAATTCGAAGTATAGAATTTTCGACGGTGATATGGACATGTTCGCGGCCATGCTCCAGGGTAACTCTTCTAGCAACCCCGGGGTGTTCTCGATGTATGGCCTAATCGACGGAACTCGACGTTTCTCCATCCAGGGTGGATACGATGCGAATGCTGCAGCATGCTACGCGTATGAATCATATCCATCTTTCGACATTAGGAGCTTGATATCTTGGTTGGGTACCCTTAGGGAACCACCCAAGATCAATCTTGACGACAAGGGTAAAGGTTATTGTAAATTAGAAATAGTTATGACCAGAAAGAGTCTTTAACAATGCCTAATGTTATTCAGGTGCTCGGCGGGAAATCGATGGGGACATTTTCAACGATCCCAGTTTTCGATACGTTGATCAAGGAGGGGTTATATACCGCTTCGATGACGTTTAGATGCAATGGGTCGTTCCCGTATCCTCCCGGAACCATAGCATGCTGCTTCGTAGCAACACCAACTCCATTTGTGGTTGAGGAAATATCGTATGAATCAAATGGTATTAGCGAAGTTCGCTGTATCTCTGTTTGGGAATTACTGAAGCGCCGCAACAAGTGCGGATCTTACGAGAATTTGTATCCGAATACATTCTCCCCAATTGGGATTTTTAAACGTTTGCTGGACGATATTAACAAAGACCCCAATCGATGGTTTGTGTATTGGTTGAGGGCTTCGGTTCCGTCAGACCTTAATAGCTATGAGGACAAGTTCGACCCATCCACGAGTATATACGATGACATGTACAATGCAGCGTTGTATAATCAATTATATTTCACTTCAGGCATCTCCGTGACCGGCGATAACTATAACAACTTGGACATCACACTGTACGCCAAGTCGTTGAACAATAGCGAAAAGATTCTCGATCTGGGTCCTCTAGATTCAGTAACATCTAGACTTACCCGACGTCTTCCAGGCGCCCCAACGCATTGGTATATTGGAAAAACCAGTGATTACGGCAGATGGAAGATGGCGTCTAGAGGCCGAATTCGTACGTGGTACGAAAATCGCCCGTACATGCAAAATACCACCGACTGGCAAGGCGTGTATAGATACGAATCTGGAGTCCCTGGTGGTGACGATCGGGAATGGGGTCAAACTACCGAAGAAATTCGATGCGAGCCCCTTAGGTCGGTAACCGTCGACATCGCCGAAGTTCAGTCGCAACGGTTTTATAGCCTTCCGATTGGGCGCCCGGTTCAAGGGACAATCTTGAATGTTATGTTCACCGGCTACGTCATCGAGAGAACTGTAAGCGGTGGCGACTTAACGACATATTCGATCAAGATCCAACCGGATCGATTCTATGAATACGGTGAGGAGGTAACCGATAAATGGATTTGACAAAGATCGCAGAACTGGCGAACCCAGCTGTAACTGCACTACTCGGCGGCTCCGGAATCTGGGCATGGGCAAAGACGAAAGCCGATCACAACAATAATGCGGCTAAGCTTCTATTGTCCGTTTCTAGAAATCAGCTCCTCACACTCGGACGTTCATACGTCGAACGTGGATACGTCACAATGGACGAGTACGAAGAATACGAAGCCGAGTATCGGATATATTCTGCACTAGGTGGAAACGGACTTGCTCGTCGCGTATTTGAACAGGTAGACGAGCTACCTATGATGCCTAACGGCGTTGAAGGAAGGAAGAACAGGTGAACAACCAGACCTACGATATTCTCAAGCGCGTGGCGCTTATCGTCATCCCGGCACTGGCCACGTTTGTCAACGCGGTCGGTATCGTCTGGGGCGTCCCGTACACCAACGAGGCAACCGCGACGATCACTGCATTCGGCGTCTTCCTCGGGGCGGCTCTCGGAGTCTCTTCCAAGAACTACGAACCCGAGACTCACGGCAACCTTGTGGTGACGAAGCATGATTACGTCTACGCAGACTTCGCGGCTGAGCCTGCGAATCTCAAGGACGGCGACAACATCGTCCTGAAGGTGTCTAAGCCTGAGGCGTAAGAAAAACGTTCGGCATAGTGAGTACTACACACTCTACACGAAAGGACTCACCATGTCTAACGTCGAACGCCTCTACGAACCTGAGGACCTCGAGAACGAGGTGCTTAACTGGCTCGGTGGAGAGGATCCGTCGACCGTTGAGTACACCACTGCTGTTGGTAACCTCGAACGACTGCACAAGCTCGTTAAGGACTCTGACCTTAAAGAGAAGCTTATGCCTTCGTCCGAGACCATTGCCAACGGCGTGGTGTACTTGCTCGGTCTTATGGCGGTCCTCAACTACGAGCAGACCCACGTTCTTGCCTCAAAGGCATTTTCGATGCTGAAGTTCCGTAAGTAGAACTGCTCGAAAGTCTATAACCCTAAAACCTAGGATTATAGACTTTTTTCTTTGGATTATATTTTACGCGGCGAATAATGAGAACTATTCATCCATTTTTGGAAGGAACAACCATGCTTTACACAGCTTTCACCATCCTCAACGGATTCGCCTTTATCAGCACGCTTATCGTGCCTGCCTGGGCGATCTTTCTGTTGCTTGTCGCTGGTTACCTAGCATTTCTGGATAACTGAATATTTAGACCTATAACCCCTAACACGGGTTATAGGCTTTTACTAACACAAACTTTACACAACTAATAATGAGAACTATCAACCCTCTTTGAAAGGAACCATCATGTTCAACGCACTCACCATCACTGTCTGCATTCTCCTCGCCCTCTCTTTCGCCTACAACATCTGGCTCGCCTATGTTGCTGACCGCTATGAGACCACCATCAAGAAGGTGGCCGCATCGGCTGTCCGCGCATACCGCGACCTCGCTGAAGGCGAGACCAAGGCTGAGGTGCTGGACACCCTCATGCGTGACATCGATCACGACCTCAATGACTGAACCCCTCAACCCCTATAACCCCTAACACGGGTTATAGGCTTTGATAGCATATTTTACGCGGCGAATAATGAGAAATATCAACCCTCTTTGAAAGGACCACTCTCATGTCGAAGTACGCTTACTCCTTTGTTGCCGCCGCTACCCTCGCGATCGCAGCACCTGTATTCTACAACCTCGGCAGGATTGAACGCACTGTATTCTACAGCAAGACGTTCAACTACGCCTGCTACGGTAAGAACCAGATGCTCCGCAAGCTCTGCGTGGAGCTCATCAACAAGGATCTCAAGCTCACCATGAGTCTCCCCGACCTTGAAGAAAACTGAACCCTCAATCCTATAACCCCTAACACGGGTTATAGGCTTTGATAGCATATTTTACGCGGTGAATAATGAGAACTAACCCTCTAGAAAGGACACAACCATGTCTACCAAGATCTCCATCCCCCAGGCTATTGCCGGCGGATTTGCCATCTTCTGCATCTCCTTCTCCGTTGGTGCTAAGCTCCAGACGAAGTACCTTCGGTACCTCCTCAAGATCGCCAGCACCTATGAAGACGGACCTGCACAGAAGCTCGCCACTAGCCTTGTTCACGAGAGCTTGAACCTTAAGTTCACGCCCTACGACGAGGAAAAGTAACCTCAATCCTATAACCCCTAACACGGGTTATGGGCTTTGACCTCAAAATAGGAGTCACCATGTATACTTTGTTGATAATACTAGTCGCGATCGCGACGCCGTTTTCCATATGGTCTGGTATTAACGCTCTCGCGATGATCGCAGAGCGCCAGAAGAACCCTGTGATCGAGCTCGTCGAAGAGTACCGCAAAAAGTACCCCGATACTAATGAGAACTAACCACTCAAGAAAGGAACTCACCATGTCCAACTCGAACGAACTCGAAGAGACCACCCCGAAGACCCCTCTTATGGACCGCATTAAGACGGTCGCCGAAAAGAGCGTCCCGGTTGCCAAGGTTGCTGCCTTGAGCTCCGTCGCTATCTTCTTTGGCGCAATGACCATCGCCGGTCTGCGAGCATCCTCGGACACCTCTGACGACGAGTGACATCACTCCTCTGAGAACTCTCTAAACCTATAACCCCTAACACGGGTTATAGGCTTTGATAGCATATTTTACGCGGTGAATAATGAGAACTATCAACCCTCTTTGAAAGGAACCATCATGTTCTACGACATTCTAATCACCGCACTCGCCATCGCCCTGACTGCACATGTTTGGTACGCGATTGGTTTCGCATTCTGCCGCTTCGGCGTTGTTAACTTGCTCACCAAGATTAGCATCCGAAACTGGCTCGTTCGCGAGATCGTCTTTACCATCATCAGTATCACGGTGGTGCCAATTTGTGCACTGTACCTGATTGTCACCAGTGCATGTGTCACCCTCGACCTCAACTGACTCTCAACCCTATAACCCCTAACACGGGTTATAGGCTTTCTTTGAAAGGAAACACTATCATGACCATTCGAAAGATCTTCAACCTCTCCGAAGTCGACCTCAGCGTTCCCGAAGGATCGCTCGTCTCGATCTCGGTTGCTCACTCGGCGCCTGTGCGTCCGAACGCTCTTGAGACGACTGCTCTCGGGGTGCTTGTCAGCAAGCACATCGACGGCAAGGTGGTCAAGCCTATGCGCGTCGCGCCGTACAACTACGAAGACCTCTGCTTCATGGATGGATCCGGTGAACGACTCCTCATCACCAGGGAAGAGGCCGATAAGCCTGACGTGAAGTATGCGATTGTCCCATTCCGGTTCGTCACGACTGACCGCCGGCGCTCGTTCGCCAAGAATATCGTCATCGTCGACAATACTGAGCTTCATGAGCCCTACATTATGGTCGACTCCCTTGCGGTCGGATCCGATCCGAATTTTATCCCGATCGCAGCAACGTCCATCCTCGGCCTTGATCTCGCCGAATACATCTACAACCTCTGATCATCATCCATATTTTTCAAGAAAGAAGCACAACCATGTCCCTCAAGAACACCATCAAGCTCGCTCTCGGCTGGATCAAGAACAACCCCCAGATCCTGATCACGGGTCTCGGTATCGCAGCCTCAGTTGCTACCGCCGTCACCTCCGGTAAGGCCCACGCCAAGGCTATCGCCGACGACAACGGAGCATCCAAGAACCTGCTCGACTTCGCCAAGCGTAACTGGATGACCTACATCCCCGCTGCGGCCAGCCTGGGCGTCACGATCTTCGCGATCGTCTCCCTGCACAACGTCACCTACAAGAAGTACCAGGCGCTCGCTGCTGCATACTCCATTTCTCAGATGAACGTGTCCGAGCTCCGCAAGAACGTGCTCGAGCAGGTCGAGGTCATCAAGAAGGGTGGCAAGCCCGCCGACAAGAAGGCCGCTGAGAAGAAGCTCCCCGAGGGCTCGATGGTCATTTTCGGTGACGAGGAGGTCCTGTGCAAGGACGCCATCACCGGACGTACCTTCCGTTCGACCGCGGAGAAGATCCGTGGCTACTGCAACAACATCTCTGAGGACCTGCTGAACTTCGGTCCCTGCCCTCTGAACGACTTCTACTCGCAGATTCACATCGGTGAGACGGGTGTCGGTGACGAGCTTGGCTGGGATGGCGGCATGACCATCAAGCCTGAGTTCCGTCCGGTGCTTCTGCCCTCCGGTTCGCCAGCGGTTGAGGTCGCGCTTACCCCCGCTCCTCAGCCGAACTGGTTCAAGATCGGTTGAAGAGCCGTGACCAAGGAGAATAAGGTCACTTTCACAGATGAGCCAATCGAGTATTCTGACCCTCCAGAATACTGGCCAAACACAAAAAACGGGAGTCCTAATGAGAACTAACCCTCAAGAAAGGACCCCTCCCATGTACACCTTCGGAATCATGCTTGGCTTCTTTGGCGTTTGCTGCGCCCTCGATCCCAACCGTGCCCGTAAGAAGGCATACAAGAAATCCCAGAACTGAGACCCCTCATCCTATAACCCCTAACACGGGTTATAGGCTTTGTCCGAACTGAAAGGCAGTCACTACCATGGAAACCTTCGGCACCATCATCATGCTCATCATCATCCTCGCCTTCATCACCTTCATGATGATCATCAACGCGATCTCCAAGATCCTCGGCGGAGGTACTGGCAAGATCGCTGCTACCGGCTTTGTCGGCTTCCTCTTTCTTAAGGCCTTCGGCCCGAAGCTTGAGAAATACCTCGAAGAGTACCGCAACCACCTGAACAAGTGACCACCAAAAACTTAATATTTGGAAGGAAAACTCATGAACCGCGCACTCGCGTCCGTCGGTATTGCCGCTGCTGTTATCTGCGGATCGGCAGCGCCTGCTCTCGCAGCAGATACCCCCATCGACGCCAAGATCACCTACATCTCCTCGGGCAGCTCCCAGGTTTCCTCGCCTGTGACCGTCAAAGGCACTTGGTCCACCAAGAAGCTTGAGGTTGGACAAACCTTCAAGGTTACGTCTGATGTCATCAACTGGGCGTACGACTTCCCGTTCACCCTGAATGACGACACCAAGATCGGCTCCTGCAAGACTGACAAGGGCACTCTCACCTGCACGGTGGATAACGTCCCGGATGCGGTCGCCAACAAGACCGATATTTCCGGTACTTGGTGGACCACAGCTCGTCTTCAGGAGTCCGTCGTCGGCAAGCAGCGGGGTGAGATCTCTATCGGAGGTCGGGCATGGCCGTTCTTGTTTGGCGATAAGGACTGGGATAGCACCTGCGACAGCGACTGCAATGGCGGTCACTATGAGGACGCTAAGCCCGAGAACTCGAAGTGGGGTTGGGTCAATCCTGATGGTTCGACTTCGTGGATGATCACTTGGATCGCCGAGCCTGGCGTCAAGTACAACGTCCACGACGGTTACACCAAGCTCAGCACTTCAGTTAAGTGCGCTACGGGAGACACTTGGGATCCCAACACGACCGTGTACATCGGTGCGATTCGAGTCAACGACTACACCATTGAATTCACCGCTCCCGAGGGCGTGAAGACTTGTGTTACGTACACTCCCGAGCCGATGGCTACACCGGCAGGTGCTAAGACCGCAACAAATGTTGCTTACGTGAACGGCATCAAGCTCGAGCGTACAATCGAGGTCGAGGTTAACGGAGGAACGACCGGAGAAGGAAATACCCCCGCTCCTGCTCCGAGTCCTTCTGTGTCCACCCCAGCACCGAACCCGACCACGACTACTCCCGTGCCGCTGCCGTCCCCCTCCATTGAGACCCCCGGTACGCCCGCACCTTCGGCTAAGCCTTCGCCCTCTGAGACACCTGTCCCTTCGACCCGTCCCACGAAGACGGCCGAAACACCCAAGACCAGCGAGACCAAACTCGCTAAGACCGGAACTTACGCAGGAGCCCTTGCCGTTCTGGTCCCCCTGATCGCTGCCGTCGGCACGATCGCATACATCGCTTCTCGAAAGGAAGACAACTGACATGCAGTCCATCAAGGTTAAGTACACCAACTTCTTTGGAGAGGAAACGGAGGAGAAGCTCCACTTCCATCTCTCCAAGGCTGAGCTCATGAACATGGAGCTCCAGCGTACCCCGCTTTCAGCCAAGATCGCCTTGATCAACGGCGGCGAGGCTTCCCCCATGGACGCCTATAAGCTCCTCCAGGAGTTCGTGGGTGCCGCATACGGCGAACGCTCTGAGGACGGTACGCGATTCTTCAAGGATGAGCGTGCAACCAAGGCGTTCCTTGCGTCCCCCGCATTTGACGCCCTTCTGGACAAGCTCAGCAACGATCCCAAGTTCTCGAACGGGTTCCTTGCTGGTCTCTTCCCCGACGATATCATGGGCAAGGCAAAGAAGCTTATCGAGGAGCACCCGGATGCTTCCCTCGAAGAGCTCCGCAAGATTGCTGAGGCAAACTGATGTCGGACATCGTCCCCATCGAGCCCACTCGGCCCACTGAGGTCTCCCTCCCTGGCAACACTGACAAAGCCAAGGAGGGGGCCTCCCCCGAGAAGAAGGTTATCGCCAAGGCTAAGGTCCAGAAGAAGTCTGCCATCAAGGAAGCTCTTAGGACCTTCTTCGCTCAGGATCTCCCAGAGATTGCTGAGCATCTTGTTATTGACGTGGCCATCCCAGCTGCTAAGAACGCTATCACTGACATGGTGACACAGGGTATTCAGCAGCTTATGTATGGCGAGGTCGACCCGAGGAGACGTTCCACTTCCGGATACACGTCATATTCTAGCACTTCTCGCGTTAATCGAGGAACGGGCTACTATGAATCGCGTCGCGCTGAGCGTCGTGAACCTCGCCAGCCCAAGCCAACGAACGTTGAGGACCTTGTGTTCGACACTCGCGGCGATGCCGTTGATGTGATCGAATTCATCGCCGAACAGATCGAAGAGTACGGCCAGGTCTCTGTTGCTGACCTTATGTCATCTGTCGGCATTCAGCCCCGATACACCGATGAGCGCTGGGGTTGGACCACAACCGACGCGTTCGAAATCCGACAGATCAGGGAAGGTTGGCTTGTTTCTGCCGACCGCCCCGAACCCATCAAGTAACATATTTGCTCAGAAAGGAGCACACTCACATGTCTATCACAACTGCTTTCCACACGGGCATGGCTCGCATCTCGAAGCACGCCCCCACCATTCTCTCCGTCGCCGCATCCGTTGGTGTCGTCGCAACCGGCTACCTCGCATGGCAGGCCGGCACTCGATTCGAGGACTGCGAGGGTCGCGACTGGGATCGCCGCAAGGAGTGCATCCGCAACGCAGACCAGATCGCCGATGAGGACGTCCGCAAGATCGAGATGAAGAACCGCATCCTCTTCATCCTCGATACCGCTTACACCTGCGCACCTGCTGCAATCGTCGGCGCATCAACTATCGCGATGATTTATTTCTCGAACTCGATTTCGAAGAAGCGTCTCGCTGCCGTTGGTGCGGCGTACACTGTTCTACAGACCGCGTTCGATGACTACAAGAAGTCTATGGTCACTGCACTCGGCGAGGAGACCGTTGCGAAGATCACTCGTCCGAAGCTGCCTAACTACGACAAGACTGCCGAGGAGATCCTCTCTTCTGACAACAAGTCGGATGCAGCTGCCGTTGTAGACGCTGTCCTAGCGTCTATTACCGACCTGTCGCCCTACGCGCGCATCATCACCGAGGAGTCCTCGAACTGCTGGGATGAGAATGAGGATTACACCTCGGAGACCCTTGCGGCCGTTCAGCTGTGGGCGAACCGTCGTCTCGAGCGTAAGGGTCACCTCTTCCTGAACGAGGTCTACGATCAGCTCGGCCTGTCCCGCACTCGCGAGGGCGCTGTGGTCGGCTGGATCAAGAACTCTAAGGATGGTGACAACTACGTCTCGTTCGGAGACTACGATGCAAACATCTATCGAGTTCCGAGCGAGGACTACTCTCGTGTCGACTCGAACTTCATCCTTGACTTCAACGTCGACGGAATGATTTGGGACAAGATCTGACATGCACTACACATCCTGGCTTATCAAGCGAGGGTGTCTCGAGAACTACTCGGAGCTTGCTTCGGTGTGGGATGAACTCGATTTCGTGTGGTATATTCCTGAGGACGAAGATAAGGCCATTCAGGCTCTTCGTATGAGGGACGAATACTGCTACGAAACGGACATGCCCTCGCCGAGGCAAGCTCCGGCTTCGTTCCTTGAGGTCTTTGTGAGCATTACCGATACCTTGACGGCTATGCTTTACCAGGATCGGGAATTGTTCACGAAGTCCATCCTTCTGAACTTGGGCGCTCGTTCATATTCTGACGACGGGCGCCTACCTTCAGAGATCCGCGAAGAGGCTCTGAACATCGCAGAACGTGTGATGTACAGGACCTATTCAAGGAACGGAACTGGCGGACTCTTCCGCATACCAGGGGTTGATACTCTCGAGATGCCCTTAACGACCCAAATGATCCAATGGGCCAATTTGTATGATCCGTATCACTAAAAAGGAGGCCACGGGAGGTGGATTTTTACGAGATTGACACAATGCCTATGCGGGGCCAAGCTGGACTGATGGAGGTCGCTCCTAGGTTCATAAACCTTGATTCTAGAGACATTATGATACGAGATGGCGAATTCGTCGCTATTTGGGATCCGAAGACCAATCTATGGTCGAAGAACGAATTCAACGTCATCGATATTGTAGACGGTGACGTTCGCGATTACGTGAACAAGTCTGGCATGCCGAACTTATTTCCGCGATTCTGTCAAAGGGATTCAGACGGAGTTTGGAAGCGTTATCGCCAGTGGACGAAAAATATGATCAACACCGATCATCCACTGGACCGAATGCCGGTGTTCGCGGACACTCCGATTCGTCAAGAAGATCACGTCTCGTATCGTCTCCCATATTCTCTTGAAGATGGGGAACCAACCTGTTGGTTGAAACTAATCGATACTCTGTATGATCCGTCTGAACGTCAGAAGATCGAATGGGCTATTGGTTCGATTCTCACTGGAGACTGTCGAAAGATCGACAAGTTTCTGGTCTTCTACGGCGATCCAGGTTCAGGTAAGTCTACCATCCTGAATGTAATGCAGAAACTCTTCGGGGATTTCTGCGTACCATTCGATTCTGAATCACTCGCCCAACGGAATAATTCATTTGCGCTTAGCGCATTTGCTAATGATCCATTGGTGGCTATCGAACACGACGGGGATCTGAGTCGGATAGAGACGAACACTCGTTTGAATTCGATCGTATCGAATGAAGTTCAACTCGTTAATGAGAAGTTCAAGAACCCGCGTTCGTTGAGAATTACGACAACTCTCGTTATGGCCTCGAACAATCCGGTTAAAATCACAGATGCGAACTCGGGTATTCCTCGACGGCTACTCGATGTGACCCCGTCGGGTAGACGGCTTCCTGTAAACGAGTACCGAACTGTAATGGACGGTGTTAGTCAAGAACTAGGTGTTATCGCCAAGCACTGCATCGATGTATATCACAGTCTGGGACCCGAATATTATCGCAACTATCGGTCGCGGACAATGATCTCGGAAACCAACCCGGTATATAACTTCGTCATGGAGGTATACGATGGCTGGAGTGCTGATGACAAGGTGACTCTCGCTAAGGCATATTCTGATTATAAGGAGTATGTCGAAGAGACTGGTATTCAGTATAGAATGCCTCGCTATAGGTTCAAGACTGAGCTTCGTCGATATTTCAGAGAATTCCGAGACCGGGTTATGATCGACGGCATACCGTATCGGAGTCTGTTCGTAGGTTTTCGCGGTGATAAGTTCGAAAGTTCCCAGCTCACTCCGGAAACTGTAAAAAGCGATTCATGGATCGAAATGAGTAAAGGCGTGAGTTCCATTTTTGACGAGCACTTCGCTGGGTGTAAAGCACAGTACTCGTCTAAGACAGGAACACCTCAAAAAGCCTGGGCCCACGTCGACACGACACTTCGTGATATCTCCCCCATCGACGAGCATTACGTACTCATGCCCGAAGAGTACATCTGCATCGATTTTGATCTGAAAGGAGACAATGGTGAAAAAGACCTCGATGCTAATCTTCGCGCTGCTTCTGCTTGGCCTCCGACGTATGCGGAAACGTCAAAAAGTGGCGGCGGCATCCACCTCATCTATCGATATCCTGTCGATAAGGATACCCTTGCTGAATATTCGCCTGGAATTGAAATCAAACGGTTCCGAGGGAACGCGTCTCTTCGGAGACGACTGTCCCTTCACAACGGGCGAGGTATCGAGGATTATCCGGGGGACCTCCCAGCAAAGGCCCCCAAGATGATCAACAAGAAACATGTTCAGGATGAGAACCATCTCAGGTCTCTCATCGCTAAGGCACTCCGTAAGGAGGTGCACGCCAACACTGCGCCCAATGTTGACTTCATAAAGAGTATTCTTGACGAGGCCTACAAGTCTGGTATCACGTACGACGTAACAGACGCTCGCAATGCAGTGACCGCTTTCGCGATGTCTTCGACAAACCAGTCGGATCGTTGTCTCAAGATGGTCCAGCAGATGCACTTCATGTCTGAAGACAAAGCAGAGATCGCCGAGGATGGAAACGGACGCATCGCTTTTTACGATGTCGAGGTCTTCCCGAATCTGTTTGTCATCTGCTATAAGATTAGAGGTCAATCCAACGTTCGGTTCCTTGTGAACCCCAGCGCTAAGGCAGTGAAGTCGTTGTTCGATCTTCGGTTGATTGGTTTCAACAACCGCAAGTACGATAACCACATCATGTATGCGGCGGCACTCGGATATTCGAACGCAGAGCTCTTCGATATCTCTCAGAGGATCATCAACAATGAGAAGAACGCAACATTCCGCGAGGCGTACAACCTCTCCTACGCGGATATTTACGACTTCTCGACGAAGAAGCAGTCTCTCAAGAAATGGGAGATCGAGCTTGGGCTCAAACACCAGGAGAACAACCTGCCTTGGGACCAGCCAGTTCCTGAGGATCAGTGGAATGACGTCGTCGAATACTGCCAGAACGATGTTGAGGCCACCGAGCTGGTATTCGACCATCTCGCTAGTGACTGGGGTGCTCGCAAGATTCTTGCGGCGCTCTCGGGTCTGAGTGTTAACGACACCACGAACCAGCACACCTGTGCTCTAGTGTTTGGTAAAGAGCGTCGACCCGACAAGTCGAAGTTCGTTTACACCGACCTCAGCGAGATGTTCCCCGGATACACCTTTGACAAGTTCAAGGGTTCATCCTATCGTGGAGAAGATCCCGGGGAGGGTGGCTACGTATATTCGGAACCCGGATATTACGAGAATGTCGCGCTCCTCGATGTGGCGTCGATGCATCCGACATCAATTGAGCAGCTCAATTTGTTCGGTCCTTATACCCAGCGTTACAGTGAGCTCAAGCAGGCTCGTGTGGCGATCAAGCATAAGGACATGGACTCGTTGAGCAAGCTCTTCGACGGGCGTCTTGTTGAGATCGCGAAGAACTATGATCTTGATGAACTTGGCAAGGCTCTCAAGATTCCAATCAACTCCATGTATGGGCTTACGAGTGCTAAGTTCGACAACCCTGCATGGGATCCTCGGAATGAAGACAATATTGTCGCGAAGCGAGGAGCACTGTTTATGATCGATCTCAAGCACTATGTGCAAGAGGAACTCGGTCTGACCGTCGCCCACATCAAGACGGACTCTATCAAGATTCCCGGAGCCACACCTGATGATATTCAGAAGGTGATGGACTTCGGGAAGAGGTATGGGTACGACTTCGAACACGAGGCCACCTACGCCAAGATGTGTCTCGTCAACAAGGCAGTGTACATTGCGAAGTACGAATCCCCTCATAAAGGTGAATGGACTGCTACTGGCAAGCAGTTCCAGGAACCCTACGTATTCAAGAAGCTCTTCACGAAGGAGCCGATTGAATTCGAGGATTACGTCCAGACCAAACAGGTCAAGACCGCGATGTACCTGAAATTCCCAGATGGGGCAAAGCACTTCGTCGGTAAGGTCGGCGCATTCGTGCCGATTAAGCCTGAGCGAGGCGGAGCTGAGCTCCTTCGGATGAACAATGAAGGCGAGATCAAAGACGCCGTCGTTGGGACAAAGGGCTATCGCTGGAAGGAAGCAGAGATGGTCCGATTCATGCATCAGGAGCAGGACGTGGACACGTCTTACGCCGAGATGCTCGCCGATGAGGCAAAACAAGCGATCGAACAATTCGTCGATCTTGAAACACTGTGCCGCTGAGAAAGGAAAACATCATGGCATTCAACAACACACCCTCCGATCTGGTTATCGAAGACGCTCGTCTGCTCTTCACTAACTTCGCTGGGTCCCCAACGCGCTACAACCAGGACGGCGGTAAGCGCGAATTCTCGGTTGCTATTCCGTTGAACCTCGTCGAGGATCTCGAGCGAGATGGCTGGAACGTCAAGTACCGCAAGAACCAGGACGGCGAGTTCGATCCCGAGCGTCCCTACCTCGGCGTCAAGGTCTCGTACAAGTTCCGTGCGCCGGCTATCTGGCTGGTCACCGGTGGTCGCAAGCAGCTCCTCAATGAGGATACTGTCGGCACCCTGGACAACATCACGATCAAGACTGCGGATGTGGTCATCCACCCGTCGGTCTACGACATTCGTGGTCAGAAGGGTATCTCTGCATATGTGAAGGAACTGTATGTCGTGATGGACGACGAGTCGGCTTCCTTTGCGGCTAAGTACGCGGATCTCGACTGATCGTATTTTAAGGCGGGGGTGGGCTGTAAAAGGTCTGCCCCCGTCTTAGACAAAAGGAGTAACTCATGTACGTCGAAGACTCTGAAAACTGGGCGACTGTTCCAGGATTCGCGCACTACGAAGCAAACCGTCGGGGCATGATCAAGCGTAAGGATACTGGTGTAATCCTTAAGCCATTCAAGCGTCGACACAGCACGTCGCGATATGTGCGACTGTACACGACTCCCGGTGAGGCTCGAGAACGTTCGGTCGCATCGGTTATCTGGGCTGCCTTCTACAAGAGGTGGCCGGATAGGGGGCTCTATGTCTGTCATGCAGACGGCGACCTCGAGAACAATTCGCTCGATAACCTGTTCCTGGGGGATCGATCGGATGTCCGAAAAACACAGAGGCGTCGAGATGATCTCATCTGGGCGCAGCTACAAGAGGAAGGAGAACTGGTTCTATGAGTAACTGGTTCGAAACCATTGTTCCCAATGACCGTACGTGGACGCGAGAAAACATCCACGTAGTAAAGACTGTTAAGAAAGGTGACGCGACTGATCTTGCGCGCTACCTTTCTACAGTACTTGAACGTACGAATGATCCCGCTCTTAATGGCGACAACTTCACTGCGGTTGTCAACATCAAGAACGGTTTCATCCCGGCCAACGGTGACTACTCCGGGTTCTCGATTCAGATCGAGGGTACTGTCATGGGCGAGCAGGTCAACAAGACTGTCAATGGCAGCTCTGATCCAATTACCACTGAGTACGTCTGGTATGTTAGAAAGATCACATTTATTGTGAGTGGGCGACAAGCCAATGACCAATCCAAGGAAACTGTGATCGATGCCGGCGATGACTGGATCATGCGCGTCACGACCCATGGCGATGGGGAAGAACCCGGATTCGGCAAGGGCGCTAAGTATGGCTCGTGGTGGGCCAACAACGCTGAATTCAACCCGAAGATCAAGAGTGCTTCCCGGATTTCAATCAAGGAAGCACTTAGGAAAGACCCTGGAACGGAGCAGCTCTGATGACACAGATCCCTGATAACATGAAAACCTATCTCAAGAACCCGGGAGCTCAGTTCAACCGAGATCCTCGTTCTGAGAAGGTCATCAACTCTGGTATTCTGGCCCTTGCGAAGCGAGCGGTTGGGAACGCTATCGCAGATAACGAGCCGTACACCATTCGGATCAACTTCCAGAATGGCCGGATCGTAGGAAGCGAAGCTCAACCTCGACTTTCGGTGGAGCTCCTCGACGGGCGCGCGTCTACGTCCGCGATCGATGTGCCTAAGGAGAATACCGAGGTCTTCCTTGAACTCAAGACTCTCGCCGCCGAAGGGTATTCGTCGATCATCAACGGCAACTCTTGGGTCGCTCGCGTTAAACTGGATAACAATACGGTGAAGACCGTGTTTGTCAACCGCGATTTCAGCGAGGAAGACCGAGAGCTCATCAAGGCAGCTCTACTTCGCGGATTCAGTCCGCAGATCGGTATGTAACACAAGATAGGAGATATTCAACATGGCATTCAAGACGATGATGGGTCCTGACCTCAGTGTGACCAAGGAGACGTTTGACACTCCGCCTCGAAATAACCCGCCGGCCGACTTCTCGCCCCTGGTGTTGACGGGATACGACGCGACCATTGATGGGGTACATTCATATTTGAAAGACGGCTACTGGTATGTCGACTGGATGGAATGCACTTCACTATTTGGCCACACGACTATCAGTGCCATGAGTCCGTTCTCGTGGGAGTGGATTGCTCGTTGCTCAATTGAGGGCGGAGGCTGGATTCGAGGCAACGTCGAGTTTTATCACGCGATCCCTGAGGTGATCCGCGAGCGGTTGGTGTGTCTCCTATTCGATGACGATGACGAATAAACTATATTCGCATCAGGAAGAAGCCCTGAGGCTCCTGCATAGTGGTAAAGTCCTAGTCGGCGGTGTCGGCTCGGGTAAGTCACGTGTAGGGGCCTCATGGGCCCTTTCGAAGGCAGACGCTAATAAGATCGTCGTGATCACCACTGCACGAAAACGAGACTCTCTCGAATGGGAAGGAGAGTTTGCCGCGCTTGGTGCTAACTGCGATGAGGTGACGATCGAGAGTTGGAACAATGTCTCGAAGTTTGCGGATTACCACGATCATGTGTTCATATTTGATGAGCAGCGTGTTGTTGGATCTGGTGCTTGGGTTAAGAGCTTTCTCAAGATATCTAAGCACAACTTGTGGATCTTACTGAGTGCGACACCCGGGGATACATGGCTTGACTACGTACCCCTGTTCATCGCTAATGGGTTCTACAAAAACAGGACTGCATTCTCAGAGCAACATATCGTCTGGGATCGCTTCGCGAAGTATCCTAAGGTAAAGCGATTCGTCAATACGGGTGTTCTCGAATCTCGCAGACGGCGCATTATCGTGCCAATGCCTGCGGAGAGACACACGAGACGCAATCGCAAGGATATTTATGTACCCTTCGATCGAGACGAATACGATCTGATTGTCAAGAAGCGGATGGATCCTTGGACAAAGGAACCGATTCGAAACGCTGCGGGTGTGTGTTATGCTCTCCGACGCAGTGTGAACTCTTCTGGTAACAGATTAGATCGATTGCGCAAGATCGTTACGAAGCGGCACAGAGTGATCGTGTTCTACAACTTCAACTACGAACGAGATGAGTTGCTGAAACTCAAGGACGAATTCGTAGTAGCTGAGTGGAACGGTCACGCACACGAACCAATCCCCGAAGTGGACTCTTGGGTATATTTGGTTCAGTACACGGCTGGGGCTGAGGGATGGAACTGTATTGAGACTGATACAGTTGTGTTCTACAGCCTCAACTACTCATACAAGGTGTTGGAGCAGGCGGAAGGTCGGATTGACCGCATCAACACCCCTTACACTGACTTGTGGTACTACTACTTCAAGTCGGAGTCTGGAATCGATTCCGCTATCTCAAAGGCAGTGGCCGAAAAAGCCACATTCAACGAGCGAGTATTCGCTCACAATCTGTAAAGGAGCGCCATCATGGCACAGAATCTGGTAATGTTCGATCCCGCCGACAACGAGTGGTGTGTCGTCTGTCGTATTGGGAGTATTGGAGATACTCCTAAGACCACCGTCGCATTCTACAAGACTCGAGATGAGGCAAACGAGGCCGCGGCAAGTCTGCGAGAGAAGATTAACGTCCCAGTCAATATTCAGATCTTCCAGTATTCGTACGCGAAAGATGAGATGGATATTTTGAAGCTATTGCTGCTTGATGGTATCGATATCGCAATCAAGTATGTGGTCGGCTGATCATGGCTTGGTATAAAGACGTTTGGTGTCTATTGACGGTTGTCAAATTACCTGGTGATGTCAAACCTCTTGTCGTGCTGAGTATTCATCGGAATAAAGGAGAAGCTCGAACGCTTTCGAGTAGGTTGATCAGAAACGGTCGTTGGCCGGCCACTACGCGTTTGATGAAGTACACGCGCTATATTCGTGACCTCAGGGAAGGGGACGTCCTCTGTTGTCACAAGATCGATATGATCCTGAACTATTTTGAAAGGGAGCTTGACGACGATGCTATTCGGGAAGAAATTTGAGAAGCTGATTAACCCTACGTTTTCTCTTGAGGAGACTAAGAGGGGTACGCGAGCTACGCTGACTGTGTTGGTGGACGATGGGAAAAACCCTCCTTACGAGGGATTTGTATCGTTTATCATCAAACCCGAGCTATTTGAGCGGTTCGGGTTGATGACATATGCACACACCCACACTGCGCTTCTGAAGGAGATCTGCAATACGGATCTAAAGCCACCTGAGCCTTGTAAATGCAAATCACCAGCCTGGCGAGAGATGCATCCGAATGACGAGGTGGAATACTGGGGTACGCTTGACGGGCATGTATATCCCAGGCCTCACACGAAGGGCTGCCCGAATAATCCCAAGAACAGGAAGACTGATGACTGATACCATTGTATGCGGAATTGACCACCATCGTGAGTGGATGTTGCAAGTGATCGCATGTGACTGTGTTACGGGAACGCGCAGTGACTTCATGTGGTTCTTCAACACTCGGGTTGAGGCTGAGACTCATCTCGAACGGCTTGATGGTAAAGTGGGCAAGAACATGATTATCAAGATCATTAAGGTTCAAGCTTTTGAACATCTCGAACTGGACTTCGAACAGATTGAAAAGGAGAACTGAAATGTTCGTTGTACAATTTGAATATGAAATTGTGGGCGAAGGATTTGTCGAATCTTGTGAAGGTTTTGACAAGTTGAGCGAAGCTCGCGAGTTTGGCCACAATGTGGTCGATGAGCTTTTCGATGAACTCGGAGAGGGTGTCGAAATCGACGACGCCACCGTTCGAGTTTGGTACATTGGTGACGGAGAGACCGCCGAGGACCTTGAGAAGGAAGAAGACTGAAATGAATGCTGATTACTCGACCGATGTTATTGGACACCCCGAGCGGATGATCTACCGGTTCTCGATCGTAGGATATTTGTTCGGGCGAGAGTTGTGGAGGAAGACGTTCTTCTGCGACGACAAGGAGCGTGGGGTTGTTTACGCCGAGTGGTACCTCAAGAACCGTGTGGCGAGCATTGCATGCGATCGATATCGGGTTGAGCTCTTTGATGGGCAGGATACTCGTACGGTGCTTGGTGGACGGGCGCCTAAGAAGAAGGATCCTTGGCGGGCTGATATGGCCGATATCATGAGGACGTACTCTCCTTGGGATACGACTTTCAAGGCTGCTGTCAATCAAGCTGGCTGGAAGGAGCGTCACGGCGTGTCGCGAGTTCGTAGCGCGGCTATGCGAGTTGGCGTTGGAGCAGGGAGGCACTGAACATGGTCGACGATATTCCGATGGTGAAGGTGGTCCTTCGTGGATTCTCGGGTGCCATGCAGATCGTCGAACACTCGATGATGGTGAAGTCTCCGGCGATTGCCTGGGAGTATGCTGCCGCGTATTTCGGTATGGAGGCGGCTCATTCTGAGTGTGATCGGTATACGGTTGACACATACTGGGTCTACTAGACTCTGTTTTTGTGGGGTGGGGGATCTCTTAAAGGGGTCCCCCGCTCCTCAAAAGAGACCTGGATTATCGTTTTTTTGCCTTTTTCGCCTCCGAATTCTTTACCATTTCTTTACCTTTTTAAGTGGGTTTGTGGTTCTGAGTGGGTTTGTTCGGGGGGTCAAGTGGGTTTGAACTTCTTGGCGAGATGAGATTTTGTCAAAAATCAATTTGTCAGTTTTGACAAATTTGTCGTTTTTGAAAACAAAGTGACAACCACTTTTTCGTTGGGATATCAACGATAACTCATCTA
>ERZ772819.477-NODE-477-length-34441-cov-27.763799_pt1 | contig 34441 bp, 33 predicted proteins | sample MGYA00580860_ERZ772819 | MGnify/ENA primary metagenome ERZ772819 (study PRJEB29015, sample SAMEA2737683) | human gut metagenome | biome: human gut; feature: human-associated habitat; material: faeces | place: China | collected 2012 ...
ATGTCTTATGTGCGCCGCCAGCGTTTATCCTGAGCCAGGATCAAACTCTCTTGTTATGGTATCTATATTTTTATCTTTTCAGATATTATATAAATCTAACTTAAAGTTTTAATCAAGCTCTTTAAATGCTTCTTACTTTTTATATAAAAACTTTTAAAATTTTAACTTGTTCGGTACTAATTTTAGGTTTAAAATTATACCGCTTCGGTTTATTCTCTAAAGGATTTTATTGTTTACTTTTCAATGTACTTTTTTGTTTCGCTCTTGCGGAACGATTTTTATTATACATTAACTTTATTTCTTTGTCAACACTTTTTTTGTTTTTTTTCAAAAAATTTTCTATGCATTTTTTGTCATGTCGAATTTTGTTGATTTTTCAAGCTTTTTGAGATTTGTGTTAATATCTCTTCTTATGCTCTTTATATTAATTCAACCATAAAAAATCATAAGAACCAAAATTATAAAAATAAATTTTGGTTCTACAATAGTTTTTATCTTTTTTTAGCAGGTGTCATTATAATATATTTTACAAGTTCTGTATCTTCATCATATTCTATTTTTATGTCGTATTTTTTATCTTTTTCCTTTTTTATATATTCTTCTAAAGATTTTTCTATATCTTGATTTCTTTCATTTCTACTGATTTCTATTTTTATTTCTTCGTTTGTATCAACCTGTGCATTAATAATATTGTCCTTAACAGCTTCAACTACTTTTAAGACATTTTCATTATCTAACTCTTCTCCTTTTAAGATCTCAAATTTAGAATTAAATCTATTTTTTTCAGTTTCTGTTATTCCTCCAGCCTCTATGTTTTGTTGCTTATTAATAATTCCAAGTGTCTCTAATATTTCTTGTATATCGTTTATTTTTACCTCTTCAGAAATAGAATTTATCTTTTGTTGAACTTCTTCTGATACTTGATTTAATACAGCTTGTAATTGTTCTTTTTCCAATCCATTTAATAATATACTATTTTGATCATTTAATGTATTTTCATTTTCAAAATTATCTACTATATTAATTTCTTGTTCAGCACTTACTTCTAATTTACTATTTGCATTTTCATATTTTAAATTAATATTATTAGAACATTTTTTATCAGATTCATTTTTATTTTGTTCTAAACTAATCTTTATAGGATTATTTTCATCATTTGAATATATATCTAATTTTATTCCATCTTTATCTTTTTTTAATTTAATATTATAAGTTTCTATTTCATCTTTTTTTACTATTAATTCAATATTCTTTTCATCTTGAGTATTAATATAATCAAAATTTATTTCATAATCTTTTCCTTGTATTGCAGTTCTTATTGTTTTTCCTGAATTTTCATATACAATAATTTTGGTTTCTTGATTTCCAATATTAGTCTTATTAATTTTTTCTATTTGTAAGTCAATTTCTTCTGCAAAACTTTCTTTCAAGTCTTTACTTTCTGAAGAATTAATGTTTATTGAATTTATTTTATTTTGTATACTTTCTATCTTATTTAAAATAATTTCATCTTGTTTTAAACTTTCTAATAAATCTACATACAGATTATTTAGCTCTTCATTTGTTAATTTTAAAATATAAGCATTTGTCGTTATGTTTTTTTCATTAATTGTAATTACTTGTTTTGAATTTTTTTCGAATTTTTCTTTTGATACTTTTTTATTAATTATCTCTGAGTATTTTTCACTTAATTGTTTTATTTCGTCTTCAGTAAATTTAATATCACTTAATGTTATATCATTTATTTCTATGCTATCTGGTACATTTTCTAATTCTTGTTCAGAATATCCTATTTTTCTAAATAAATCTTTTAAATTGTTGTTTTCTACTAATAAATATTGTTTAAATAAATCTGAAAATCTAATTCCGTAATTATTATCATTTTTTATATATTCTACTTCCATGATATTTTGTTCTTTATTGTTTGATTCATTTGAATTTTCACTGCTACTCTGGTTTTCTGTATTTGTCGCAATATTTTTGTCTTTTTCTAATTTAAAATCTTTATAACTATATTTATTATTTTTATCTTCTTCTCCTTTTATAAGAAGTTTTACATTATTGATTGTATTACTATTATCTTCCGATGTAGTTTGTAAATTATTTGTGTAATTAACTTTTATATTTATGTCATCTGTATATTTATTATTTTGCAAATTTTTCTCATATTCAGTACTTTCAAATATTTCTTCTATTTCTTTTATGTTTTCAGAATTTTTTCCAAAATATTTAAAAAATAACGTTTTATTAGATTTAAACATATCTGTATTTAAATATAATAATATTCCTGTTATTATAATAATAATCACTATAATAGATGGTATAGCTATTGCTAATGCTATTCTTTTTTTTCTAGGCATCATAATTTTTTCTCCTTTTAAATTATTTTAATCTTTGTTCTACTGATTCATACATAATAATTCCAGCTGATACAGAAGCATTTAATGATGTTATTTTTCCCTTCATAGGTATTTTTACTAAAAAGTCACAATTTTTTTTCACTTTTTCACTTATCCCGTTCCCTTCATTACCAATGACAATTCCTAAAGCTCCTGTTAAGTCTTGCTCATAATAGTATTTATTTGCATTAATATCTGTACCGCAAATCCACAATCCTTCATTTTTTAGTTTTTCAATACTATCTGTTATGTTTGTGACTCTAGCAATTTTCATGTGTTCTACTGCACCTGCTGAAGCTTTATTTACTGTAGCATTCACTAAAGCCGCTCTTCTTTTTGGAATTATGATCCCATGAACTCCTGCTGTCTCAGCAGTTCTTATTATAGAACCTAAATTATGTGGATCTTCTATTCCATCTAAAATTAATACAAATGGTTCTTCTTTTCTTTTTTTAGCCTCATTTAAAATATCTTCTATTTCACAATATTCAAAAGGTGGGACTATAGCAATAACTCCTTGGTAGTTTTGAGTTTGAGCCATTTCTTCCATTTGTCTTTTATCTTTTTCTACTATAATTATCTTTCTTTCTCTTGCTTTAGCTATAATTTTATGTATTGAGCCATGTTTTTCTCCCTTTGTTACAAATATTTTATTTATATCTTTACCACTTTCTAATAATTCCAATACTGAATTTCTACCTTCTATTTGATCTGCATATATTGTTTTTTCTTTTCCTTTTTCTTGCATTATTTCCTCCTTATTTTTATTCATCATCTAATTTCAGAACAGATAAAAATGCTTCTTGTGGTATCTCTACATTTCCTATTTCACGCATTTTTTTCTTTCCTCTTTTTTGTTTTTCTAATAATTTTTTCTTTCTTGTAATATCTCCACCATAGCATTTAGCTAACACATCTTTTCTCATTGCTGAAATTGTTTCTCTTGCTATAACTTGTCCTCCAATAGCTGCTTGAATAGGTATTTTGAATAATTTTCTTGGTATAACTGTTTTTAATTTTTCTACCATTTTCTTTCCTCTTTCATAACTACTATCTTTATGAACAATAAAACTTAATGCATCTACTTTTTCTCCATTTATATAAATATCTAATTTTACTAAATTTGATTTTTTATATTCCTTAAATTCATAATCTAAAGATGCATATCCTTTTGTTTTTGATTTTAGATTATCAAAAAAATCATATATTATTTCATTCAAAGGCATTTCATAAATTAAAGTTACTCTGTTTTCATCTAAATATTTCATATCAATATATATGCCTCTTCTTCTTTGGCATAATTCCATAATGTTTCCAACATAATCTTTTGGTGTTAATATATTTGCTGTTACAAATGGTTCTTCAATATAAGAAATCTCCTGGCTAGTCGGTAAATCCTCTGGATTATACAATTCTATAATTGTTCCATCTGTTTTATATACTTTATAGATAACAGATGGCGCTGTTGTAATTAAGCCTAAATCAAATTCTCTATCCAATCTTTCTTCAATAATTTCTAAATGTAATAATCCTAAAAAACCACATCTAAATCCAAATCCTAATGCTGCTGACGATTCTGCCTCATATTCTAAAGCTGCATCATTTAATTTCAATTTTTCCAATGCTTCTTTTAAATCTTCATACTGACTACCATCAATTGGATATAGCCCGCAATATACCATAGGTGTGACCTTTTTATATCCTTTTAGCGGTTCATCTGCTGGATTTTCCTTTAATGTAATTGTATCTCCAACATGAATGTCTGATAAATTTTTTATACTTGCTGCGATATATCCAACTTCTCCTGCCTTTATTTCTTGTGTTGGCATATAATTACCTGGCAAAAAGTACCCAACTTCTGCAACAACAAATTCCTTATTTGCCGCCATTAATTTAATTTCGTCTCCAACTTTTATTTTTCCGTCAACCACTCTAACATATGCTACAGCACCTTTATAATTATCATAATAAGAATCAAATATTAAGCATTTTGCCTTTGCATTTTCATCGCCATTTGGTGCAGGTAAATCTGTTACAATCCTCTCTAACACTTGTTCTACATTAAGTCCTGATTTAGCAGAAATACATGGTGCATCTTCAGCAGGAATTCCAATAATATCTTCAATTTCTTTTTTCACTTCATCTACTCTAGCATTAGGCAAATCAATTTTATTTAAAACTGGTAAAATCTCCAAATTATTATCTATAGCTAAATATACATTTGCTAAAGTTTGAGCCTCAACACCTTGACTCGAATCCACCACCAAAATCGCTCCATCACATGCTGCTAAACTTCTAGAAACCTCATAATTAAAATCAACATGACCTGGTGTATCTATTAAATTAAAAGTATATTCTTGTCCATCTTTAGCCTTATAAATCATTCTAACAGCTTGAGACTTTATAGTTATTCCTCTTTCCTTCTCAATTTCCATATTATCTAAAACTTGACTTTCCATTTCTCTTTTAGACAAAACACCCGTCATCTCAATCAATCTATCTGCTAAAGTTGACTTTCCATGATCTATATGTGCTATAATACTAAAATTTCTAATTCTATCTTGTCTATTTCCGTTCATCTTACCTCCATGACACATTGGGGACAGGTCTTAAATGTCTCATAATTATGTCGAATTTTGTCCCAAATTTTAAATATTTATCTCTCTTTATATTTTTCTTTTATTCACAGATTTATTCTAACACATAAATTTTAAAATCTCAATAGTTTTAATTTTAACTCTCTATATTTTAAGCTTTTTGTTAATATCTAACAAAAGTTACCTATAATATTTTGAAGGTTATAGTTACCATGATATATGAACTTAAATACATGTTTATAAAACATCTAAATTAAAATTTTGAATTCCATTGTATACATTATATACATTCTTGTATCCCATTTTTTCTAACTTTCTTTGTGCTTTTTTACTCCTTGATCCAGTTGAGCAATATACAATAATTACTGCACTTTTATCTTTTAATTCATATTTACATGTCTTTATAATCTCATACTCTGGTATTAACTTTGTTTTTTTCAAATGCCCCTCTTTGTATTCTTGAGGACTTCTTACGTCTACTAAAGTCGCTCCTTGTCTAATCATTTTTTGCATTTCTTCTATATTAATATCATTTTTTCCCATTGTTCGATTTAACCTCTGTGTCAACATACATCTTAATCTATTCCACATACTTATCTCTCCATTCGACTTTTTTTATTCTTTTATATTATTATATGATATTTTTCTATTTTAGTTATTTTATAATTATCCACAATTGATATTTTGTTTGCAAAGTTTTTATATTACAAATTTATAACAGATATGTTTCAAACCCCATATTTAATTATTATTTTTTAAAACAGTTTTCATGATTTTTATTCAATATATTATAAATTTCTCCATTTTTTTCATTTATTTATTTCAAATATATTTCATTTCAATTACAATTATGTAATTCTTTTTGCATTATGTTACTTATTTTTCATTGTTAATATTTAATATTGTTTTTGTGGAAACTGTGGATAACTTTGTGAATAACTCAAAATAGGCTTTTTCCGTTTTTAAGTTATTCACATGTTAATTTATTTTTAATGAATTTTTTATGTAAATTTCATTTTATTTATTTTTATGTTTATCTTTTTTTAAAACACAACCCCACATTTTATGAATTTTGTAATATACATCAATAATAGTTGTACGTACTATAAAATTATACGTATTTCACTTGTTATCAAGGTTTCTTAAAGAATTTTTCTGTACAAAGGATTTGTATTACTCGAAGTATTTTTCTACAAAATAAAAAGAATCGGAATCTCCAATTCTTTTTATTAAAATTATTTATTATAGAACGCAAAATATATAATTGTCACAATTTCAAGTATTGTAATAAACGGAAAACCTATTACAAATTGAATTTTTTGTGTTTTATGTTTAAAGGTATACATCCCTGCAATTGTTCCAATTCCTCCTCCTAACGCAGTTATGATAAACAATGTTTTTTCTGGAATTCTCCATGCTCCTTTTTTAGCTTTTCTTTTATCTAGCCACATTATAAAGAATCCAAATATATTTATACATATAAAATATAAGATTATATTTCTCATACTAAATAATTCTTGAAAACTAATGGTTTGAGTGTTAAACATCATACTTTTCCTCTCTCGTTTATTATATTTCTACAAATTTCGACATAATTATGAGACATTTAAGACCTGTCCCCCATGTGTCATCCAAATAAACTCATTTGATTACTTTGGCTCATTCCTTCTAAGCAACCATATTTTTTTAATAGGTCTGTTACTGAGTTTCCTACTTTAGAACGTATTTTTAAATCATCTATTGACATGAATTTTCCTTCTTCTCTGGCTTTGGCAATTCCTTCTGCTGCTACTGTTCCTAGTCCTGGTATACTATTTAATGGGGGTCTTATTTTTCCTTCTTCTACTAAAAATTTGCTTGCATGTGATTTATATAAATCCATCGGCAAAAATTCATATCCTCTTTCATACATTTCTAATACTAGTTCTAGTATTGAATACATGTTTTTGTCTTTTACTGTTGCATTATTTCCTTGTAAGTCTATTTCTTTCATTTTATTTTTTACTTTTTCTTTTCCAAATATCATGCAGTCACTATCAAATTCATCTGCTCTGATTGAAAAATATGCTGCATAATATGCTAATGGTTGGTGTACTTTAAACCATGCTATTCTAAATGCGTTTGTTACATATGCTGCCGCATGTGCTTTTGGGAACATGTATTTTATTTTTTCACATGATTTTATATACCATTCTGGTACGTTGTGCTCTTTCATTAATGTTTTATATTCTTCCCATTTTGCAGGATCTTTTAATGCTTTTCCTTTACGTACTGTTTCCATTATTTTAAAAGCTGGGTTTGGTGGTAACCCTTGTTTTATTAAATATATCATTATGTCATCACGACAACAAATAGAATCTTGTAATGTTACTGTTCCTGCTTCTATTAAGCTTTGTGCATTTCCAAGCCACACGTCTGTACCATGTGATAGTCCAGAAATACGAATCAATTCATCAAATGTTGTTGGTTTTGTGTCTACTAGCATTCCGCCTTACAAATTTTGTTCCAAATTCAGGTATTCCAAAACTTCCAACTTGAGAATGTATTTGTTCTGGTGTTACTCCTAAAGCTTTTGTTGAACTAAAAATTGACATTGTTTCTTTGTCATCTAATGGTACTTTAGTTGGGTCTATTCCTGTAATATCTTGAAGCATTCTTATTACAGTTGGATCATCATGACCTAAAATATCTAATTTTAATAGATTCTGATCAATTGAGTGATAATCAAAGTGTGTTGTAATAATATCTGAGTTTGGATCATCTGCTGGATGTTGTACTGGGCAGAATTCATAAATTTCTCTTCCTTTTGGTACAACAATTATTCCTCCTGGATGTTGCCCTGTTGTCCTTTTTATTCCTGTACAACCTTGTGCTAATCTTTGTGTTTCAGCCCTATTTATTGGTATGTTTCTTTCTTCAAAATACTTTTTAACATATCCAAATGCTGTTTTATCAGCAATAGTACCTATTGTTCCAGCTTTAAAAGTTGTTCCTTTTCCAAATATTACTTCAGTATATTTATGAGCTTTTGCTTGATATTCTCCTGAAAAGTTTAAATCTATATCTGGCTCTTTGTCTCCATTAAATCCTAGAAAAGTCTCAAATGGTATATCCATTCCATCTTTGTCTAATTTATGTCCACATTTTGGACATTGCTTATCTGGTAAGTCAAAACCATTTTTATATCCATAATCTGTAAAATCTGAATATTTACAATTAGGACAACGATAATGTGGTGGCAAAGAATTTACTTCTGTAATTCCTGTCATATTTGCAACAAATGAAGAACCTACAGAACCTCTTGAACCTACTATGTATCCATCTTCATTTGATTTCCATACTAATTTTTGAGCAATAATATACATAACCGAAAATCCATTTTTTATAATAGAATCCAATTCTTTATCTAATCTAGTTTGTACTATTTCTGGTAATTGCTCTCCATATAATTTATGTGCCTTTGAGTATGCTATGTCTTTAATTGTTTGCTCACATCCTGGTATATGAGGTGGACATTTTTCTGGTGAAATTGGGCTTATTTGATCACACATATCTGATATTTTATTCGTATTTGTTACTACTACTTCATATGCTTTTTCTTTTCCTAAATAACTAAATTCTTCTAACATTTCTTCTGTTGTTCTTAAGTATAACGGTGCTTGGTTATCTGCATCATCATATCCTTGTCCCGCTTCTAATATACGTCTATACACTTCATCTTGTGGATCCATAAAATGTACATCACATGTTGCTACAACTGGCTTATTTAGCTTTTCTCCTAATTCTACTATTTTTCTATTTATATCTTTTAGTCCTTCTTCATCTTTTACAACTTCATTTCTAATTAAAAAATTATTATTTCCAATTGGTTGGATTTCTAAATAATCATAAAAGTTTGCTATTTCTTCTATTTCTTCATCTGTTTTGCCGTAATTCTATTGCTTGATATAATTCTCCTGCTTCACAAGCACTTCCGAATTATTAATCCTTCTCTATATTTTTTTAATAAACTTTTTAATATACGTGGTCTACGATAGAAATATTTTATATGTGATAAAGATACTAACTTATATAGATTTCGTAACCCTACATAATCTTTTGCTAAAATAATAGCATGATAAGTTTTTAATTTTTTATATTCTTCTTTTTTTGCTTCTTCTGTTCTACTAACTTTATCAATATCTTCTACTTTTTCTACTCCACGTTTTTTTAACATATCTAGCATTACTTTAAATACTTTTACTGTTGTATCAACATCATCTAAAGCTCTATGTGCTACTTCTACTTTTATTCCTAAATTATCTGCAATTTTACCTAATTTGTATTTTTTATAATCTGGAAATAAATCTTTTGCTAAACTTAAAGTATCTAAATAAGTATAATCAAAATCATATCCTAATGACTTAGCATTTTGTCTTAAAAAGCCTACATCAAAACCTGCATTATGAGCAACTATTACAGAATCTTTAATAAAATCTAGAATTTTTGGAAATACCTTGTCTATAGTTTCTGCATCTGCAACCATTTCATCCGTTATATTAGTTACTTCTGATACTCTTTGAGGAATATGTTTTTCAGGGTTAACAAAACATGAAAACTCATCAATTACTTCTCCATCTTTTAACTTCATAATTCCTACTTCTGTAATTTTCTCTGTCGTTGCTGAAAAACCTGTAGTTTCCAAATCTAATACACAATAAGTTGTATCTATACTTTGCCCTTTTCCATTAGCTACTACTGGATTTTTATCTGGTGCTAAATAAGCTTCTACACCATATATTATTTTCATGTCTGGATTATCATATCCAAGCAATTTATGTGCCTCTGGGAAAGCTTGTACAACGCCATGGTCAGTAATTGCAATTGATTTCATTCCCCATTTCATAGCTCTTTTTATTAAGTCTTTTGCTGATGTCATTGCATCCATTTGACTCATTTGAGTATGCATATGTAGTTCTACTCTTTTTACCTCACTATTATCTTGCCTTGTAACTTTTTTTAATCCTTCTGCTTCAACAATTGTATTTGCCATTACAGTTAATTCATTTGAAAACGTATCCATTTGAGCCGTACCTGATATTTTTAATCCTGGTGCATTTTGTATTCTTTTCATTGTTTTCTTAGCTGTTTCTTTATTTAAAAATGCTTTACATGTAATAGTACTAGTTCCATCATATAAATCAAAACTAAATAATGTCTTTCCTGATTTTAAAGTTCTATCTTCTGTATAAATTACTTCACCTTGTAATGCAATTTTCCCATCATCTACACCCAAATCTTCAACTTTTACCAATGGTTCTGTTATATTTTGCGAAGTTCCTAATATAAGAGGTGTTTCTTCCTGCTCTTCTTCATCTGGTAATTCTGGAACCTCTGAATTTGTTTCCATTATTGTATTAGCAATAACAGTTACATCACCTGCATATGTGTCTAATCCTGCTTTTCCAATTACTTTTATAGCTTTTGCATTTTTTATCTTTTCAATCATTTCTTGTCCTTCTTTTAGGTCTTTTGCAAAAGATTTTATTGTAATTGTTCCTGTGCCATCATACAAATCAAAAATAAGCATTCCTTTACCTGATCTTGTTTCACGAACTTCACTTGTCAAAATTCTTCCTTCTAATGTTACTTTTCCATCATTTGCCGTAATGTCTTTTATATTAACATGTTTTTCTTTTGCTTTTGATGATTTTCCCATAATATATTCTTGTGTCTCAGAATAACTTTCATTTTCTTGTATATTAGGTTCATCTTCATTTGGAATATATCCTTCTATATCTGTTGGCATTTGATAATCTACGTCATTGTATTCTGGTATTGTTGGATTTTCTTCTTTTTGCATTGCATGTTGTCTATTAGCTTCTTCAATATGTGCTACAATCTCTGCTTCTTCTTGTCTTACTTTTTCCTTTATCGTCATTATCTCTTCTTTTGATAATTCTTCTATTAGTTCTATTTTGTAATCTATTCCAAATAAGTTTTTTAAAACTTTTATTAATTCTTTATCTGTTTTCTTTGCCTTTAGAAAGTCTGCTCCTTTTATATGCATCTTTATTGTAATTTCTTGATTTTCTACTTCTAAATCACTTTTTAATAATAGCATTGGTTTAGTTAGTGGATATTTATGTGCCATATATGCTATGATATTTTTCCATTCATTTTTTATTGATTTTTTTTCTACTTTATCATGATATTTTATTTTTATATCTACATTTTGAAATTGAAATCTTTCTCTTAAAAATTTTTCAAAATACCATATTTCTTTTATTTCTATATATTCATCAAAATAAAGGATTACTTCTAATGTATTTATTTTTTTTACAACATTCAATCCTATTACTTCTGCATATTTTATATTTGAATTTGTATTATAATCACTAAATATTTCTCCTACTTTTTTTGATTTTTCTGACATCCTTTTTCTCTCCTTTTGACTTATTGAATTGTATCATATTTTCCAAAAATATTAAAGCGTATTTTTATTTTTTTATTTCTGTAACACATTTTTATATTTCTCATATTATATATCATACAAAGGAAACAACAAAAGAAAACATATTTCTTTAATCGGAAGGGGGTCTAGACTATGCCAGAAAATAGAGGATGCGGTGGATTCGGATTTGGTGATGACTGTTGCTGGATTATAATCCTTATATTATTAATTTGTTGCTGCTGTGGTGGTAATAGAGGAGGATGTTGCTAATCCTTTCCTAAACTGTTAAAAGAAGTTCCTAATTTAAGGAACTTCTTTTATTTACACAATTTTATTCATTTTATTTAAATCTTTTTCCCTTATGTTTTTTCTTTTTAGTTGGTTCTTCTATTTCTTCATAACTCTCTAATCCGTCTTCATCATAATTCTTGTTATAATTACTTAAAAACTTTTCTCTTGCTTGTTCTTTAGTAAATCCTATATCTTCATTTTCTTCAATTTCGTCAATAGAATTTTCTTCTTCTTTGCTTTCATTTATTCCTGAAAATGGTACTGTATATTCTTCTTCCCATTGTCTATTTCTTCTACGTTTTACAACAATGACAATAATAATTATTAATATAACTACTATACCTATTATTGATCCTATTATTATTTTTTGATTTTTTTGTTCCTCTTTTTGTTTTTCATCTGCCAAAGCTTTTTCGTCTACTAAACTTTTATTAACTGTTATTTGATAAGTAGCAACATTTTTTCCGTCAGGATCTGACACTAATATATTTATTATGTTTTCTCCTTCTTTTAACTCTTCATTTCCAGTTATCTCTGTTGTATAATACGGATCTGTAGTTGTAACATTTATATCTAATTTATCCTTTTCTCCAATATATTTTACTGTATATTCATGTATTGTAGTATCAAATTTAGGAGATAATTCTAATTTTTCTATTTCTAAACTTGCTAAACCGTCTCCTGAATATTGTTCTTGAACACTTTCAGTATTTTCTCCTTTTCCTTCTGATTTAGTTATATTAATTGTATATGTTTTTTTCGTTCCATCTTCAGCAGTTACTACAACTGAAAATGTATTTTTTCCTGCTTCTAATTTTTTACTTCCTGTTCCACTTATTTTTGCATTAGAGTCTTGTGCATTTGCATATATTTCTATTGTATCTGTGTCTGCTGGAACTGTTACATCATATGAAGTTGTCCCTGCTTTAAATCCAGAAAAATCATTTGGTCTTATTCCTAAATTACTTAAATTTGCATTACTTGATTTTTTATTAGAACTATTTGTACTAGAGCTATTAGTTGTTTTATTTGAACTAGATGTATTGCTTTTAGTAGAGTTACTTGTATTTGTAGTATTATTATTTGTTTTGTTTTCTGCATAAGAATATTTATTTAAAATACCACAGAAATTGAACATTATTATAGTACATATTATTACTGTTAATATTTTTTTGTTTGATTTTTTCATTGCTTTCCTCCAATTTTCATTTGTTTTTTATTTTCTTCAACAGCATTATATCATTTGCATTTTTTTTAGTCAATAAATCAAAAATTTATTTTACCAAGTTACAATTCACATTTAAATTATATAGAGTAAAAAAATTAATAATATATTGTTTTTGAATAACGCGTAAGCGACCAAACTAGCTTGTGCGAGTACTATATTGAGCAATCTACATACTTAAAATTTTAAATAACATTCTTTTTATTAACTTTCCATGTTTTATTTTTTACTTTATGATATAATATAGTTAACTTTTGATTTTGGAGGTTATAAAATGTTAGACTTACTTTCTCCTGTAGGAGATTTTGACTGTTTAAAAGCCGCTGTTCAAAATGGTGCTGATAGTGTATATTTTGGTGCAGACTTATTTAGTGCCAGAGCTTTTGCTCATAATTTTAATTTAGATGAATTAAAAAATGCTATTGAATATGCTAAACTACGTGGTGTAAAAACCAATTTAACTTTAAATACATTATTAAAAGATGATGAATTTGACAAAGCAATTAATTTAGCTATTAAAGCTTATGAATTCGGTATTGATGCTATTATTGTACAAGACCTTGGACTTGCAATGAAATTAATTTCATTAATTCCTGACCTTCCTATACATGCTAGTACACAAATGACTATCCATAATTTAAATGGTGCCTTGGAATTACAAGAACTTGGTTTTAAAAGAGTTGTTCTATCTAGAGAGCTCTCTATTGATGAAATAAATCATATATGTAAAAATACTAAACTAGAAACTGAATGTTTTATTCATGGAGCACTTTGTATTTCATATTCAGGCCAATGTTTATTTTCTAGTTTAATTGGAGGTAGGTCTGGAAATCGTGGAAAATGTGCTGGTCCATGTAGACTTCCTTATGAATTATTAGAAAATGATAAAAAAATAGATTCTGGATATTTACTAAATACTAGAGATTTATGTGGATTAGAAATGATTCCTTCTTTGTTATCTGCTCGGTGTAACTTGTTTAAAAATAGAAGGAAGAATGAAATCTCCTGAATACGTTGCAACTGTGACTAAAATTTATAGAAAATATATTGATTTAGCAATGTCTAACGAACCTTATATTATTGACCCAAACGACAAAAAAGAATTACTACAAGTATTTAATCGTGGAATGTTTTCTTCAGGGCATTTTTCTAACACTCCTAATAAAAATTTAGTTTTTAAAGATAAACCTAATCATATGGGACTATTTTTAGGTACTGTTCAAAAATATAATAAAAATAAAGGATATATTACTTTAAAATTAAAAGAGCCTATAAATATTGGGGATAAAGTTTCTGTTGAAAAAGAATCAGGAAGTTATACAATTTCAGAATTAATGGAAAATAAAAATAATATAAGAGAAACCAAAGTAAATCAAATTGTTACAATTGGAAGAATCAAAGGTTCTATTTCTTCTGGTGATAAAGTTTATAAAATCTCTTCAAAATATATTACTACTACTGCTAATGAAAGTTACAAATCTGAAAACAGAAAAGTTTCTTTAAATTGTAATGTAATAATAAAAAAATCTTGCCCTGTAACAATAAAAATTACTTCTTGTAATGATTTATTAGAATATAAAAATTTAGATATTACTTATCAAATGCCATATATTCCTGAAGATGCTAAAAATAGACCTTTAGATAAAGAAACTATTATAAGACAAATTTCAAAAACAAATTCTACTCCTTATAAATTTGAAAATATTAACATTGATTTAGATGAAAATGTTTACTTGCCTAAGCTAAGTATTTTAAACGAATTACGAAGAATATCTTTAGAAAATGTTGTTGAATATGCTATTTCACAAATACATAGAACTTACACTTCGCCATCTTCAAATATAAATAAAAATGATACTATAGAAGATATGCGAATTTTTGCTCAAAATAAAACAAACCTTTCTAATTGTATTCCTCCTAAAATTTCAGTATTGCTAAATATAATAAATTTAGATTTTGATTATTCAAAATTAAAAAATATTGATAATCTTTATATTCCTTTAAAATATTTTATAAATAAAAAATATGAAAATATTTTAAAAACTCTTACTAAGAAATTTGATACATATATATATTTACCAACCATTTTAAAAGGAAATTATAAAAACCTTTTCTATTCAAATGCTAAAAATACTGTTCAGAATTATAAAATAAAAGGTTTTGTTATTTCTAATATTGGTAACATTAAATTATTACATGATTTATTTACTGATTTAAATACTCATTTTAAAGTTATTGCTAATTATACTTTTAATGTATTTAATTCTAATTCTGTATTAGAATTGAAAAAACTTGATATCAGTAAATTCACTTTATCTCCTGAGTCTGACAAAAATACATTATTAAATTTATGTAATTATAATTATTTGCAAAAAGAGTTAATAGTTTATGGTAAAATACCTTTGTTAAATATGAATTATTGTTTACTTCGGAGAAAGTAATAAATGTTATCCTGAATGTAAAACAAAATGTACGACAAATAATACTTATTATTTAAAGGACCGTTTAAATATGAAATTTAGAATTTTACCTGATAATATTCAAAGTGTTACTACTATATTTAATAGTAAAACTACTTCTATCTCTCCTAAAGATTTTAATGTTGATTTTGCTAGAATTGATATTTTAGATGAATCTATTGATGAAATCAATTCTATTATAAATGTTATAAAATCTGGTAATCGTTTAGAAGGTATAGAATATACAAATGGCAATTTAAATCGAGAAATTTAAAGTGCAATTTAAGCTAAGTGGGAATGGATGCACATTCCCACTTAGCCTATTTTATTAAATTCATAATAATTTCATCTATAATATCATCCTCTAAAGCGAATTCTGTATTTACAAATCCTATTTCTGGTCTAAGTCCATCTTTATTATGAAAATCAGATCCTACTGTTACAAATAAATTATTTTCTTTTGCAAATCGATTCCACTTTTTACATTCGTTAATCTTATTATCATTACGATCTACGTACAAGTAATTTGCTTCTAATCCATCTGGCTTCATGTCACTTATTATATTTAAAATGTCTGCATCTGTTAAACTATCTTCATAAATATAAGCTACTGGATGAGCTAAAACTACTTTACCATTGGCTGATCTTATAACCTCTGCTGCTTCTTTTGGTGTCAAAGTTTCTTTTCTTACATATGCTGGACAATTTTCATTCATAACAGTTTCTATAAATTGACCTTTACTTGGAATATGCTCAAAATTCTTTAAAAGTATTTCTGTATTCTCTTTATTATTTATAATATCTAGTGCAATATGTGCTTTAGTAACGGCTTCTATTTTATCTAATTCCTCAATATTTAAAAAATATCCTAATTCGTTTAGCTTTTTAGCTACTTTATGCAAATAATCATGTCTTGCATTTCTTATTTTATAAAGACTCTCTTGCATCGCTTTATCTTTTAAATCAAAATTATATCCCAATACATGAATTCCTACATTATAAACTTTAGTTGATATTTCTACTGCGTTAATAAGTTTTATATTTTTACTTTCTGCGTAAGAAAATAATTCATCATTATATGCTTCTGTTGTATCATGATCTGCAATTGCAATAACTGAAACCCCATTTTTATAAGCTTCTTCTATAACTTCTTTTGGTGTTAAAACTCCATCTGACATTGCTGTGTGAATGTGTAAATCTATTCTTTTTGACATATTTAATTTCTCCTTAACTTTTATTAATTTTAATATTTTTTATTTAAGAAATTCATCATTCAAAGATATATTTTTGGATTTGCTTTTAATTTTCGAATTTGAAATTTCTTGATTATCTTCTTTTATTAATTTCCATTCCTCTACTCTTTTTAAAAAGCGTTCTTCTAATTCCATTGATTGAAATCTCCTAAAAGTTGCCTTATTTGCAGATTGCATAAGAAAATCAAATAATTCTGTTGATGTATGCTCATTTATTACTTTTAATCTGCTATTATTTAAAGATTGCTGTAATTCCTCTGGAAAGTTAAAAGCTGTAAATGCTGAAAGAAAGTCATAAATAAAATTATATGCTTCATCATCATATTGCCATTGCTTCCTATAAGATTTAGGGTGAATTGGTAAGTATGGTTTTATTTCATTTTGTATTGCCGTATTTAATGTCTCTGGTACTTTCTCTATTAATCCTTTTAATTTTGAATATTCTATAATATGTGCATCTATTGGTAAAAATATTTTTGGTAATATTCCTCTCTTCAAAGATTTTGAAATTTGAGATACATCTTCTAGTGATGAAATAGGATTCACGTCAGAAGTACTCATGTTATATTTTTCTAGTAATATGCTTAATTCTTCTTGTGCTTTTTCCACACAACCATCTTCACATACAAGCCACATATCAAGATCTGGTAATCTATTTATAATTTTTCTAGGTTTTAATTTATCGTTCATATTTGGACAAGGTTTGCAAATTTTTTTTAAATCTGGCATTTCTGAATATTTTGTTTTTAGACAAGATTCACATAACCATATTGATTTTTGAAAAGGCTCTCCATCTCTAACTAATTCTCTATTATATCTTATTTGCTCTTGAATAATTGGTAAATCACCTTTTAAATCTTTGTCTAAAGCATAGAACGGATAACCTGTTCCAAAAGATCCTTTATTTGCACTAACTGCTAAAGCTATACAATTAAAAGCTTCTATATTCCAAACCAAATATTTTCTTTTAAGTTCTGTATTATTTTTTTCAAAATCAGTTGATGTTACTTCTGTTTTTGTTACTAATTCTTTAATTGTAATATTCTGTTCTATATTATCACTCATTTTTCTTTCTCTATCTCTCTATTCTTTCTTGCTTTTCATATAAATTATTTATTTTTTCTATAATTTTATTCTCTTCTAAAATATATCAAATTTCATTGTTTTATCAAGATATTTTGTAAATATTCTTAGAGAGCTAAATGGAGACAGATACATATTAAACATTATATTAATGTTTAATATGTACCCGCCCCCACTTAGCCTCAATTGCACCTTAAACCTGTTTACTGCTTAATTTTATTATCAAATCCATATTATCATCTTTTGCTGCTTTATTTCTTCTAATTGCTCCACATTTTTTGCATTTAAAAATAATAATATAACCCTTTTTTCCATCAATTTCTAAGCTAACTGGCTCTAAGTCTCCATGACATTCTTCAGCTCTATCTCCTGGGTTTTTATCTACATGCTTTGAATGTAAACAATATGGACAATGATTTCTGCAAGAATATCCTAATTTTGATACTTTTCTTCCACAATTTTCACATAAAAATTCTTCGTCAATCTCTGTAAACCTACTATTTTTTAACATATGCTCACCCAAAATTTTATCTTATCTTTACTTTACTAATATCTACATCTTTTTCATCATAGTTTTCTAAATATTCTAACATTTCTTCTTTGTTATCAAAAACGGAATATAATTCTTTACAATCATGAGTAATAAATTCTTTTTCTATAGACTTATCCATCATAGCATCTAATTCATCAAAGAATCCATCAATATTATAAATAGCAATTGGCTTATTATGTCTTCCTAATTGTTTTAAAGTTAATATTTCAAAAAATTCATCTAATGTTCCTATACCTCCTGGTGTTATAATAAATCCATTTGAATTTTCTTCTAATTCTCTTTTACGTTCTCTCATTGTATCTGTATAAATATATTCTGTACAATTTTTAAATGAAACCTCTGCTCCAGCCTCTTTAAAAAATTCTGGTATTATTCCTAAAATATATCCTTTTTCTTCAAAAGCTCCTTCTGCTAAAGCTCCCATCATACCATGAGATCCTCCTCCAAAAACTAGACCATGACCTCTTTTAGCTAATTCTTTTCCTAATTCTATTCCTGCTTCTATATAATGATTATCAATTAAGCTACTTGCTGCTCCATATACACAAATTTTCATATCTTATCATTCCTTTTTTAAATTTTATTTTATTATTTATTATTATTCACAACATCCTAAATTATAACATTAACATTTTTTTCTTGCAATACTTTTTGTATATTTTTCCAGATTTTATATATACTATAATTAAGAAGATTTGACACACTGGGGACAGGTCTTAAGTGTTTCATCTATTTTGTCGAATATTGTAATAACATTAACAATTAGCATGTGAATGCTAGGAATGGAGGTATTATTATGAATTTAGAAAGGATTAATTCAATTTTAAATAACAAGGAAAAATGTGATGTTTTTTATGACAATAGAGCTGTATGGATTCAAGGAATTAGCAATACAACAGCTAAAGTTGGATTTATTGATAATTTTGAAGAAAAAGATGTCGAAATTCAAGATTTATATGAATAAATTTGAATTTATCAAATTCAATATAAAAAAGACTTTAGTAATTTTAAAATTTACTCAAGTCTTTTTTATTAGTAAAACTACATCTATTTTAGAACTCTATTTTTTCTTCAATCCATTTTTCTACATCATCAATTTTAATTCTTACTTGTTCCATTGTATCTCTATCACGAATTGTAACAGATTCATCTTCTAATGTATCAAAATCTACAGTTACACAATATGGTGTTCCTATCTCATCTTCTCTTCTATAACGTTTTCCAATACTTCCTGCTTCATCATAATCACACATAAATTTCTTAGCTAATTTAGCATATACTTCATTTGCTTTTTCTGATAATTTTTTAGAAAGTGGTAATACTGCTAATTTATAAGGAGCTAATGCAGGATGTAAATGTAACACTGTTCTTGTATCACCTTCTGCAATTTCTTGCTCTTCATATGCATTGCACAAAAATGCTAGCACTACTCTATCTGCTCCTAAAGATGGTTCAATTACATATGGTACATATTTTTCATTTGTCTCTGGATCTTGATAAGATAAATCTTGTTTTGAGTGATTCATATGTTGTGTTAAATCATAATCAGTTCTATCTGCAATGCCCCATAGTTCTCCCCATCCAAATGGAAATGCAAATTCAATATCAGTTGTTGCCTTACTGTAAAATACTAATTCTTCTGCAGAGTGATCTCTTAATCTTATGTTTTCTTTTTTCATTCCTAAAGATAACAACCAATTTTCGCAATAATCCTTCCAATATTTATGCCATTCCAAATCAGTTCCTGGCTTACAGAAAAATTCTAATTCCATTTGTTCGAATTCACGTGTTCTAAAAGTAAAGTTTCCTGGTGTTATTTCATTTCTAAATGCTTTACCTATCTGTGCAATTCCCATTGGCATTTTCTTTCTTGAAGTTCTTAAGACACTTTTAAAATCTACAAATATTCCTTGTGCTGTTTCTGGTCTTAAATAAATCTCAGAAGTAGTGTCTTCTGTTACTCCTTGGAAAGTTTTAAACATTAAATTAAATTTTCTAATTCCTGTAAAATTTGTTTTTCCACAGCTTGGACATGGTATTTTATTTTCTTCTATAAAATCTGTTAATTGTTTATCACTCATACCATCGGCAATCATGTCCTTTCCATTTTCATGAGCCCATTCTTCAATTAATTTATCTGCTCTATGTCTTGTTTTACATTCTTTACAATCTATTAATGGATCTGAAAAACCTCCAACATGCCCTGATGCAACCCAAGTTTCTGGATTCATCAAAATAGCAGCATCTAATCCTACTATATCTTTTTGTTCTTGAATAAATTTCTTTCTCCAAGCATTTTTTACATTGTTTTTAATTTCGTTACCTAAAGGACCATAATCCCAAGTATTAGCTAATCCTCCATAAATTTCTGAACCTGGATAAATAATTCCCCTATTCTTACACAAAGCAACTAATGTGTCCATTGATTTTAACATAATAACTCCTCCTCTTGAGACAATAGGGACAGGTCTTAAATGTCTCACATTATTTGTAATATTTCGCTTTTCTATCTAATATTACCTTTTTTTAAATTTTATATAAATTTGTGAGACATTTAAGACCTGTCCCCCTTGTCTCACAAAAAACTTCCGCACCTAGCTAATGCACAGCTAGGGACGAAAGTTTTATTTCCGCGATTCCACCCTAATTCTTGAAATCTTTTATAATTTTATTTCAAGCACCTTAATTATTTTTATTGTTACTCCAAAGTTCCCCATGCTTCTTTATTGTAAGTATTTCACCATCACTTACTCTCTAAAAATAAAGTTTTTAGCACTTTTTCTTTTTCACCGTAATCTATTTTGTTGCATACATTGTATTACCAAGATTTAAAAAAGTCAATAATTTTTAAAAAAATTATTGCGTATTTTTATTTTTTGTGCTAATATAATAAATGTGTTTAATTTATATAGGGGTATAGTGTTAATGGTAGCACATCGGTCTCCAAAACCGCCTGTGAGGGTTCGAGTCCTTCTACCCCTGCCACATAATAAAAGCAGATTGGTAGAATCTGCTTTTTATTTTTTTATTCTATTTTACGTTTTTATTATTTTTCAATATATTTTTAAGGAGGTGCATTTTATTTTTAGCTTTTTAAATCATTCTTTATTTATTATTATAATCCTTACTTTAATTATTTCTTTATTTTTTGTTCCAATCTTAAACTCAAACAGTTTTTCTAATTCTAATTCTTTAGATTCAGAAATCATCGATACAAATCCTGATGGTTTTGTTTGGCCTATTCCTGGTTATACAAAAATCAGCTCTAACTTTGGTAAACGTACTTCTCCTACTTCTCGGTGCTTCTTCTTCACACTCTGGAATTGATATTCCTGCTCCTGAAGGCACTAAATTTATTGCAGTTGCAGATGGTAAGATTACTTTTAGAGATTTTTTAGGTGCTGGTGGTTATACTATAACACTTTCTTTTGATGATTTTAAGGTAAGTTATTGCCACTGTGACCCTAATTGGATTGTTTCTGTTGGTGACGAAATTAAGCAAGGACAAGTTATTGGATGCGTTGGTCCTAAATATGTCTATGGTGTTCCTGGAAATCAATATCATGATTCTGATGGTAAACCTACAAATGGAGCAACGACAGGTTGTCATTTACATTTAGGAATTAGAGTTAATGACAAATACCAAAATCCTTTAAATTATTTCTAATATATTTAATTTCATATATAAATAGAAAATACTATCATCACGATGTCTGCAAATAAAACTTCATATAAAATAAAAAAGAAAGCTCTTTTATAAAGAGTTTTCTTTTTTATTTACATATCATCATCTTCATCCTCACTACCACATCCATGGCATCCATGACAATCACCTAAGCATCCACCTGCAGATGGTTCATCATCTACATCTCCGCTCCAGTCTAATTCAATTAAATTATTACATTCAGGACATTCAATTTCTGTTTTATTTTCATCCACATCTATGATAAATTCATGATTACAATATGGACAAACAATTTCAAAATCGAAACCATCTTCTGCATAAATATCTTTTTCGATATTATCTATTACACTTTGCATTTTAGACATTTTTCTTTCAATTTCTTGCTGTCTTTTTTCTAATTCTTCAACTTCTTCTTTTTTATATTCTATAATAGAATTTATTTCATCTAATACTGGATCTAGAAAAGCTGTGAATCTTTTTTTCACATATTCTAAGTCTTCTTTATTTTTTATATTTTTTTCTATGTCATCTAAAAAACCTTTGTATTCGTTTTTTATATTTTTCATGTACTAAATCACCTTTCTTAAACTCTTTCCATGTATTCGCATGTTCTTGTATCTATTTTTAATACATCTCCAATATTTACAAACAAAGGAACTTGTATTTCTAATCCTGTTTCTAATTTTGCAGGTTTTCCTGATGTTGTTGTTGTATTTCCACTAAATCCTGGTTCTGTATATGTAACTTCTAATTCAACAAATGTTGGTGGCTCTACTGCAAATGTGTTACCTTTGTATGAAAGAATAGTAACTTCCATGTTTTCTTTTAAATATTTTAAGCAATCTCCTAATTGATCTTCATTTAGAGGCATTTGATCATAAGTTTCGTTATCCATAAAGTAATATAAACCTCCATCATTGTATAAATATTGCATTGTTTTTTTCTCAATTTCTGCTGCTGGGAATTTATCTGATGGATTAAATGTTTTTTCTAATGTTGCTCCTGTTATTACATTTTTTAATTTTGTTCTTACAAATGCTGATCCCTTTCCTGGTTTTACGTGTTGAAATTCTACAATTCTATATACATTTCCTTCCATTTCGAATGTTGTTCCATTTCTAAAATCTCCTGCTGAATATACTGATGCCATAATAATTTCTCCTTTCAATTTTCATATAAAATTCTCTTATTTTTATAAACTTTTTTTATTTTATCATAAACCCTTAGAAAAATCAAGTATTTGTAGACCTTTTAAATATAAACCTTTTTAATATATTATTTATTTTGTAAATTATTAATTATATTAAAAATTGAATATTTATTATATTATAATATAATTTTTCTCGGATTTTGTTAAACTTATACAACCAAATTTTGTAATTTGAACAGTATCTTCTATTCTTATACCAAATTTTCCTGGTATGTAAATACCTGGTTCATCTGTTACTACCATATTTTCCTTTAATTGCGTATCAGATCTATAGCTTACATATGGTGCTTCATGAATTTCCATTCCTACTCCATGTCCTAAGCTATGAATTAAATCATATCCATTTAATTTAAAGTCGTTTTCAACCATTTTAGTTAATAATCTTGTACTTATTCCATCTTTCATTTGTTCTAATGTTTGTACTTGATTTTTTAATACTAAATCATAAACCGGTTTTATATATTCTGGAACACTTCCTACAAAAAATGTTCTTGTCATATCTGAACAATACCCATTAAATTTGCATCCCATATCAATTGTTATAATATCATTTTCTTGGATTTTTCTATCTGTTGGTACTGCATGTGGCTTTGATGTATTTTCTCCTGAAGCTACAATTGTTTCAAATGACAATCCTTCTGTTCTTTTTTTATAATATTCTTCAATTTCATCTGCAATCTGCCTTTCAGTCATTCCTGGCTTTATATAAGTTAATATATATTGAAAACAATTGTCTGTTATTTCACATGCTTTTTCTAAACTACTTATTTCTTCTTGGTCTTTTATCATTCTTTGTTTTTCTATGATATGTTCTGTTTCAACTAAATTGTTAATCTTATATTTTCTTATTAATTCCTTATAACCGAGCATATGTTACATAGTTTTCTTCAAATCCTACATTTTCGCAAAACATAAAGAAATTTTCATAATCGTCCTTTGATACATCATTTATATCATAGACTATAATTTCATCATATAATGTCAAAATACTATGTACATGTTCTATATATCTTCCGTCTGTAATATAAATATTTTCTTTTCTAGTTAGTAACAATACTCCCTCTGCTTCTATATTTGTTAAATATTTTATATTAATTGGATTTGATATAATTAATCCTTGTAAATTTAAACTTGACATTGTGTTTCTTAACCATTGTAATTTAGGATTCATTTTAAACCATCCCCTTACATCTAATTTTAACCTTTATACATTCCTAATGTAAATATTTGCATTAATATCATCTTTATTTGTTCAAATGGCACATACATGCTTATAAATGTTGCTATTACAATAAATGGTCCAAATGGTATATATTCGTCCGATTTTTTTATTTTTGTAATAAGTAACACTATACTAAGTATTGCACCTATCAAGAATGAAACTAATGTAATTACAACAATGTTAGAAAGTCCAAAAAATAATCCTAATGCTCCCATTAATTTAACATCGCCAAATCCCATTGCTTCTTTTCCATAAAATATTCCTCCTATTACTGTAATAAGTAAGAATATTCCTCCTCCTGCAAGCATTCCAAGCAACATGTTAATTGTAATTGCTACATCTGATAGACCATATAAAAATGCAAATACCATTCCTATCTCAAATATTGTTAAATTTAATCTGTTTGGAATAATTTGAGATTTATAATCAATTACAAATACTGATAATAACATTGGTGTTAAAATCATAAATTTAATTAAATCTAAATTTGCTATTATTGTGTTTTGTATTCCAAATCTATATACTAATGCAATATAAATAAATGATGTTAATAACATTAATATGTAATTAGGTTTAAAATTTATTTTATGTTCTGTTATAAATTCTTTTGAAAAAACATTTTTATATTCAGGTAATCTTTGATTCATCCAATTAACAAATTCACCAACAAATAACCCTATTATAGCCACTGTTACATAATATAATATATGTACATCATTAAAATACATTTTATTTTTTCTCCTTTGTTCGCTTATTTTTATATCTTATTTTTATTTTATTTTCTATTGGTCTTTTCCATGCTGTATACCAATAGTCTATTGGTTCAATCGGATCTACTAATATTGTGAACATTTTGCAACGATTTCCACCAATTATGTCTGTAAATATTTGGTCTCCTACTACTCCTATATTTTCTGGTTTTTCGTTTAGGCTTTTTTGTACTTTTAAAAATCCTGATTTGAGTGGTTTTTTTGCAAAGTATTCATATGGAATTTCTAATGCATCTGCTACTCTTTTTACTTTTTCTTCTTGATTAGTATTAGATAATATGTATAGTTTTATTCCTTGGCCTTTTAATTCTCTTGCCCATTTTGCAACTTTTTCTGGTAACCTTTTTTCGTAATTTATTAAGGTGTTGTCTACATCTAATATTAATGCTTTTATTTTATTCTTTTTTAAAAATTCTATTGTTATTTCTTCTACTTTATTAAAATATTCATTTGGATAAATAAACATTCTTTTCCTCCATTAGTCAATACATCAATATTATATTATCAATTATGTTATGTTTTGTCAATTGTATTTCTACTAAATTATTTCATCTACTGCTTTTTTACCAATAATTTAGTTTTTTATAAACATAAAAAACAAGAAATAGTTTTTAAACTTCAACTTATTTCTTGCTTTTTATTTAATATATTATTACTCACCTTCAATATAGAAAATTTCTTTATTTTACTTGCAAAATCTATGCTTTCCAATTGTAATTGTCATTGGTCTAGACCAAATCCATTTATTAGTGGCCGTAGATGGATTAAAATAATAAATTGCGCCATAACTAGGATCCCATCCATTTAAAGCATCTTGTGCAGCTTTCTTTGCAGTTGAATTAGGTGTTAAATTAATTTGTCCATCTGACACTACATCAAAAGCACCTGATTGATATATTACTCCTGCTATTGTATTTGGAAAAGAGCTACTTTTTACTCTGTTTAATACAACTGCTCCAACAGCTACTTGTCCTGTATACGGTTCTCCTCTTGCTTCTCCATAAATCAATCTTGCTAATAAATTAACATTACTTGAATTGCTTGTACTTGAACTTGATGAACTTGAACTATAAATTCCCATTGCTTTTAATGTTGCAGGACCTGCTATTCCATCTTGTGTTAATCCATTCTTTCTTTGAAAATACTTAACAGCATTTACTGTTTTGCTACCATAGATTCCATCCACATTTCCACTATAATATCCCCATCTCTTCAATTTTGTTTGTATTTGTTTAACTTCTTCTCCTCTTGAACCATATTTTGATAATGCTTCTACTGAATTATTTTGAAAATATACTATAAATATTGTTACACCTATTAATAAAAAAGCTATTATTATCATTATTATATATCTCTTTTTTTTAAACATAAAAAAACCACCTATCTATAAAAATATAACTAGTTATATTTTTATCAATATTTGGTTTTATTATACATTCATTATTTATTATGTTTTTATTCCTTTTATTTTTAAGAGCAATATTTACAAAGTATAGCTTCTAGTCCAATTTGCAAGTCAATTATTCCATTTTTGTATTGATAATCCAAATCTCTTAAGTCTTGTAATATTTCTTTTAATTCTTTTGTTTTAAAATATTTAGCTTGCATTTTATACTTATTTACTAAAAAAGTTTGATTTGGTTTTAATTTTAAGCTTTTAATAATGTCTTTTTTATAATATTCAGCCAGTTTTGTAAAATATAGTTTCTTAAAATGATTATAAAGAGTAATTAAAATTCTTTGTATTGGCTCTTTTTCATAAATCAAGTTTCTTAAAACTTGTAATGCCTTTTCAATATTCTTTTTTCCTAAATTGTCTGTTAAATCAAATATTATGCTCTCTAATTTTTTAGTTACTAATTTATCAACATCTTCTTTTTTTATCTTTCCATTTTCTCCTGCATATTCAATTAATTTTCTAATTTCATTAATTAAATCTTGCATATTTGTACCGCAACACTCTATAAAATACCTTAAAGTGCTATCATCTATTTGTACTTTATATGCATTGCATATTGATTTCATTCTTTTTTCTATTTGAATTGGTTTTTGAAAATCGAATTTGCACACAATTCCTATTTCTTCAATTGTTTTATAAAGCTCTTGTTTAGAATCTGCTTCTTCCTCTGCAAATACTAGAACAACACTTTCATCTATTAATTTACTATTTTCTTGAATATATTTATTTATCTTATCCTTTAATTTAGAAATCTCTGTGTTTTTCCTTTTTCCTTCTTTTTTGAATAATCCTGTATTCCTAGCTATTATTAATTTCTTTTCGTATCCAAACGCTGGCGTTTCAATATCTGCTATTAATTGTTCTACATTTGTATCATCAATTGAAATAAAATTTATACCCTTTATACATTCTCCAAATAAAGTTTTTATTTTCTTTAATGAAGTCTCTAATAAAAATAGTTCCTCTCCGTATAAAAGGTACATACTATTTAAATGATTGTTTTTTAATTCTTTTTCTAAATTTTCAATTGATATCATTTTTTCTTCCTTTTCTACTTATTCAAAATAATTCTAAATACTTCTGCTACACTCCAAGCTTGTGCAATAGTTCCTTTTGGTAAATATGGTTTTCTAGAATCATATAACTCTGAAATGCTTCCAATACATCCATTATGACTTATCTCTTTTTGGAACGTTTTTGAAGTTTTTTCTATAAACTTTTCTAATTTTGTCTCTAGTTCTTTTTTTGCATCTTTTTTCTTTGTTTTTTTCAATATGTTTTTTAATGCATTGTAATATAAACCTAATAGCCATGGCCAAGTAATTCCTTGATGATAACTAGAGTCTCTTTTTTTGCCATCTCCTTCATATACTTCAACATAATTTTCTTCACCTTTTGCTAAAGTTTTTAATCCATAAGCATTTAATAATTTTTTTTCAACTACTGATATAATATTTTTTGCTTCTTCTGAATCTGCTTCTATAACTGGATAAGTAAGACTTAATGCAAATAATTGATTTGGTCTTATTTTACTATCTCCTAAAACATCATATAAACATTTCCTTCTTTTATTATAGAATTTATCATTAAATGATTTTTTGCATTTCTCTGCTATTAATTTATATTTTTTTGCATTTTGTGAATGTCCAAATTTTTTACTTAAATCTGCCATTATTTTATTAGCATTATACCACAAACTATTAACTTCTACTGCTTTTCCTGATCTTGGCGTTATTGCTACTCCATCATATTTTGCATCCATCCATGTATTTTGTGTATCTTGTGTTCCTGATACTATAAGATCGTCATCATCTAAATAAATATTATTATTATCTACATCTATTCCTTTTATATAACTTTCTATAATATCTTCTAATTTTTTATAAATTTCTTCTTTTATAAATTGATAATCTCCTGTGTAATTTATATATTTTTGTACTGCTTCAAATAAAAGTAATGAAGCATCTACACTATTATATAATGGTCTATTATCATATCCAGAATATCCATTTGGAACAAGTCCAAATTTTATATCTCTTATCATTGTTTTTAATACTTCTTTTGCTATCTTAAATCTTTTAGTTACTAATAATAATCCTTCAAATGCAATTAAAGTATCTCTACCCCAATCTAAAAACCATGGATATCCTGCAATAACTGTATGCAATCCAAAATTAGGACGATATACTACAAAATTATCTGTAGCAATCAAATATGTTTTTATTAAATTATCCCTTTTGATTTCTTCTTTTGTTTTTTTCTCTTTTCTATTATTAATTAGTAAAGATTGATTAAATATCTCTCCTAATCTAATAATTTCTTTATCTATTAATTGTTTTACATCAATTTGTTCAATGTTCTCTTCTAAAGAACACACAAATGAAATCTCTTTTTCTTCTTCTGGATTTATTTCTATTTCATATCTTCCTGGAACCGCATGATTTTCTTCAGCTTCAAATCCTCTTTTTTCTTCTTCTATATAAAACATATTTTTAAAATTATCATTTTCATGTTTAATATAAATTCCTTCTGATAGATTCATATAAATTGGTGTTTGAGAGTTTAAATCTACAACTATTTTTACTTTATTTTTATTAATGCTTTGTGACAAATTAAATTCATGATCTGTATTAGTAGTATGAAAATCTCTAAAATTTATAATTGGTGCTAAAGTTAATTTTGCTTTATTTTCTCCATTTTTTATTTTATAATATACTCCTACTGTATTTTTTCCATATTCCATACATATTATTTTTGTGATTTCTGTTGTATCTATTTTATACTTAAAAATAGGCACATATTCTTTTCTAAATTCTTCTTGATATTCATATCCTTTTGAAATATATTCTTTACATATATTAGTATATAAATCATATTTTTTTTCATTTATTTCTATACTTTCATCTAATTTAGAAAGAATTAAAAATCTTCTTGCTGGTGGAGTTAATGGTGCAACTAGCAACCCATGATATTTTCTAGTATTTGCCCCTATTATTGTAGAAGAACTATATCCTCCTATTCCATTTGTTATTAACCATTCTTTTTCTAAACCATTTTCTAAATTTAAATCTTCTTTTGTAAATTCCATACTTTCTCCCTTATTTCAATTTACTATTTTCTAACTTTTTTAGCATTTCTTCTCTTAGTTCTTGCGATGTTCTCTTTTTATTCTTTTGAATATCTTTTTCGCCTACTTTTTTAGTTCTCTTGTTTCCCTTTTTTTCCTTCTTTGCAAATTCTTTTTCATTTTTCTTTCTTGCCTTTTCATCTGCTTCTCTAATAGATGCTATTCTATCACTATATTTATTACTAAATTTACTCTTTCCTTTTTTACTTGAATTTTTTTCTTTAGGTTCAATACCTTTTTTAGATTTTCTTTCCATATTTTTCTTTATTTTATTAATTCTTTTTTCTTCTTTTAGCTTAGTATTTAGCATTAAATATTGAGGATCATTTTGTTTATCTTGATATTTTAAATCATCACAAATAAGTTCTATAATTGAAGAAGCTACTAAATTAGGATCATGTCTAATATGTTCATCACTAATCATAGATAAATTTCTTTGTAAGAATTTTATTCCTTTTACTTTTTCAATATCTTGTTCTACTAAATCTTGTCCTTCAAAATTGTATTTTTTTATAAATTCAGGAATAATTTCTCCTGTATCATAAATACAATAATCTATTATGCCTTTTCCACAATGGTCAATAATTGCATTTAAATGATCTGAAACACTATAATTATCTGTTTGACCTGGTTCTGTCATTATATTACTTATATACACTTTAATTGCTACGCTTTCTTTAATTGCCTTTGTTACTCCATTTACCAACAAGTTTGGTATAACATTTGTATATAAACTTCCTGGTCCAATTACAATACAATCTGCATTTTTTATTGCTTCAATCACTCCTGGAGCTGGTCTACAATTTGTTGGGTTTATTAATATTCTATTAATTTTTGTTATTTTTTCTGAAACAATCTCTGGAATCTTAGATCTTTCATCTACAATATATCCATTAGCTAGTTCTGCAACTATTTTCATTTCATCTAAAGTAACAGGGATTACTTTTCCAATCATATTTAATACTTCATTACTTTTTATGATAGAATCTTCAAAATTACCATTTATGTCTCTCATTGCTGAAAAATAAATATCTGAGAAATTAAGACCTCTTAATTTTCCCGTTGTAAATTCATAATTAAATAGTTTATCAATCTGACCTTCTTTTGAAGCTAGTGAAACAATACTATCTTTTACATCTCCCAATGGTAACATTTGTAGTTCTTTTCTTGAATTGCTTGCTGCTTCTCCATAATCTGATATAGTTACAATAGCAGTTAAATTATTTGTATAATTTTTTAATCCTGAAAGAACTGTATTTAGTCCTGTTCCACCACCTATAACAACAATATTAGGTCCTTTGTCATATACTGTTTTATTAAAAATCAAAGATTTAACATTTACATTTTTTTTGTTTTCCATTCTTTCATCTGTTGATTCTATTAAAACCTCTAATGTTCTTTTATTTAAAAATATTAATCCTAAAATAATAGAAACAAAACCTATTACAAATACAATTATCACTCCTCCAACTTCTTTGAATGAAATTTCTTTCATAACTAATATTTTAGCTAATCCATAACAAGCAAATAAAATTCCTACTAAAATTAATAACATCCATCTTTTCATTTTATTACTAGATTTAAACCATTGCATTAATCCATTCATTTTAACTAACTCCTTGTCCTATTTTTAGAAGTATGTTTTTATACTTCTTTTATTTTAATTTCCAATCAATTCAATTTCTAATTCTATTTTTTTATTGAATTTTTTATAAACCTCTTCTTCTATATATTTTGTCAATTGTAAAACATCTTTCGCTGTAGCATTTCCTTTATTTACAATAAATCCACTATGCTTTGTAGACACTTCTGCTCCACCTATAGAGTATCCTTTTAGTCCTGCCTCATCTATTAATTTCGCTGTAATAAAATCTTTTCCTCTTTTAAAAGTACTCCCTGCATTTGGATATTCAATTGGTTGCTTTTCTCTTCTGTATTTAGCATAATTATCCATTTTTTCTTTTATTTCTTCTTCTTTACCTTTTTGTAATTCTATTTTTACTTTAGTAACTATATATTTGTTATTTACTAACATGCTTTTTCTATAATCAAATTGCATTTCTTCTGTTGTTAATATTTTTTCTTTACCATTATAATCAATGCATTTTACACCTTTTATTATATCTTTCATTTCTTTTCCATGTGCTCCTGCATTCATTCTAACAGCTCCACCTAATGTTCCCGGAATACCTGATAATTCTTCAAATCCTGAAATATTTCTTTTTAAAAACACTCTTGCTAATTTGCCTATTTTTTCTCCTGCCCCTGCTATAATCTCCACATTTTCTTTTTTTTCTTCTATTTCTATGCCTTCTATGTTTATCATTAATGTTATTCCTTTTATTCCATCATCTGAAACAAGGATATTACTTCCATTTCCAATAATAGTTAATGGAATTTTATTTTGCTTAGCTATTTTTAATATTTCCTTTAGTTGTTCTTCTTTATTTATTTTTATAAAACATTCTGCTGGTCCGCCTATTTTAAATGTTGAATGCTTATTCATTGGTTCATTAAACTTTATTTCTTTATCTTCTATTGGTAAGTTTGACTTTTTTAATATTTCTTCTATGTTCAAAGTTTCACTTCCTCTTTTATTTTTTATTATTTTATTCTTTTTATATTTTTTTGTTATTTATTTTTATAAATTTTCTTATTTACTATATCATTTTTCTCAAAAAATTACAAGGTCTATAGCTTTTTAGTTTTGTTTTTTAGTTACAGTTCAGTAAGAAATGATTATGGTGTCCAAGCTTTGGCTCCATAATCATTTCTTACTGAACTGTAACGTTTTTATTATTCAAAATGGCAAATTTAAAACTACAAATTTAATAAGTTATTAATATTTTCTGTATTACCACATATATTTATATAATAAACTTTGGAGGTATATTATGATTTTAAAACACAATTTTTATGTTATTAAACTAAAAAGAAACTTTCTACCTTTAATTTTTCTAATTTTCACTTTTAGTTTATTATTATTTTCAAAAAGTAATTTACCTGCTGTAAAATCTGGCTTAGCTCTATGGGCAAACTCTGTGATTCCTTCTCTTTTCCCTTTCTTCGTAGCTACAGAACTTTTAATGCATACCAATATAATTACACAACTTGGAAATATCTTAAATAGATATATGAAACCACTTTTTAATATTCGTGGTGAAGGAGCTTTTGCCTTTATTATGGGAATAATAAGTGGATATCCTGTAGGTGCAAAAATTGCTACTAGTTTCAGAAAAAACAATACTTGCACTAAAGAAGAATGTGAAAGATTACTTAGTTTTACCAATAATTCCGGACCTCTTTTTATAATAGGTACAGTCGGACTTTCAATGTATAAGAATACATCTATTGGTATCTTACTATTTATAACGCATATTTTAGCATGTATTAGTGTAGGAATTATATTTAGATTTTGGAAACGAAATGAAAAATCTTCTGCTTCTTACCAAAACATAAATCCTAGTTCTGCTTCAAAAGAAAATATTACTTTTTCTAACCTAGGTTCTATTTTATCAGAAAGTATAATGAGTAGTATCTCTACAATATTATTAATTGGAGGATTTGTTGTTATTTTTTCTAGTGTTATATCTATTTTAAAAGCAAGTGGAATCTTAAATATGTTAGCTTTGTTGATTGCACCTATTTTTGATACTCTAAATATTGATTTTTCTTTTGCTGCTCCATTAATTTCTGGATTTTTGGAAATAACAAATGGAATTAATTCAATTTCTAATATAGCTTGTAAAAAGATTTCTATTAATATAATATTTACAGCTTTTTTACTTGGTTTTGGTGGAATATCTGTATTACTACAAGTTTTAAGTATCACTTCAAAAACTGACTTATCAATAAAACCTTATTTATATGGAAAATTATTACATGGTATATTAGCTGCTTTTTATACATATATTTTTATAAATGTACTTCCATTTTTTAATTTTGATTTATAGGAGATGATTGTATGGAAAAAGATTTTAATAATAATTATATGCCTCAATTTAATGATTATGGAATGCCTCCACCTAATATTGGGATGGATATGAATGAATTATATAGAGATCCTATGTTTAACCCTATGGCTCAATATGAACAAGCTTATTGTTACTATCGTTATATGTGCATGCAAATGGAATATAAAATAAAGTGCAAAGAATATGAGAAAATGTGTAATTCCGCTAATAATGTAAGTGATAAAACTCATAGGAAAATAGAATAAAAAAGTAGATGACATAATAGGAAAGTGCTGACAAAATTGTCAGCACTTTCCTTACTTATTACAATTATTTTTACTATAAGGTTTTAATTTTCCACCAACTTCCTTTAAGATTCTAGTTAGTGTAGACCTTATATGCATCTCAGTAGTTTCAAACTTTTTCTCTTCAAGAATATAGTTTATAACCTCACAAGAAGTTACTTCATTGTTATGAGCTTTTACATAACTTCTTATCTCTGCCGTTACTGAGGATTGGGGTTTTAATTTTCCACCAACTTCCTTTAACACCCTAGTTAGCTGATCCCTTATGGATTTTTCATTTGCTGTAAACTGTCTCTCTTCAAGAATATAGTTTATAACCTCACAAGAAGTTACTTCATTGTTATGAGCTTTTACATAACTTCTTATCTCTGCCGTTACTGAGGATTGGGGTTTTAATTTTCCACCAACTTCCTTTAA
>ERZ772819.479-NODE-479-length-34353-cov-15.176745_pt1 | contig 34353 bp, 36 predicted proteins | sample MGYA00580860_ERZ772819 | MGnify/ENA primary metagenome ERZ772819 (study PRJEB29015, sample SAMEA2737683) | human gut metagenome | biome: human gut; feature: human-associated habitat; material: faeces | place: China | collected 2012 ...
CATTGTTTATATGAATGGTCAGGTGACTAAGGTGAAGGGTAGTGGTAAGAAACAGGTTGAGCCCGGTTGTGAGATTATAATTCCCAGTAAGGCGAAGAAGCGGACTAATATTGGCAATATATTGGGTTATGCCACCTCTTTTAGTTCATTGGGAATGATGATTGCTTCTATTGCCAATTTAATCAAGAAATAACGACTATATCTTAACTCGCTATGATAGAACAGACATCAGAAAAAGACATAAAGCAGAGACTGGATAATTATGATGATAAAGAGAACGAGATCAATTTGACGGAGGTTCTTCGAAAGATTATAAATATTCGCAAAACAATTTATAAAGCTGTTGGTATCGGTTTAGTAATTGGGCTAATTGTTGCAATAAGTATTCCCAAACAATATACAGTTAAAGTTACTCTTTCTCCTGAAATGGGAAGTTCTAAAAGTGCTGGCTTATCCGGTTTAGCCGCTTCTTTTTTGGGAAGTGGAGTTTCTATGAATGAAGGTACTGATGCTTTAAATGCTTCTTTGTCTGCCGATATTGTATCTTCGACTCCATTTTTATTGGAGCTTTCTGCTATGAAAATCCCAGCATTAAATGGTGAACATATGACCTTAAATACTTATTTGGATGAAGAGTCTTCTCCTTGGTGGGGATATGTTATCGGATTTCCTAATATGATAATTGGTGGGGTGAAATCATTGTTTGTCGAAAATAAGGAAGATTTAATCGTTTCTGATAGAGTGAATCAGGGTACAATTGAGTTATCTAAAAAGGAGTTACAAAAGATTGAAATCTTAAAGGGAAGGATTACTGCTTCGGTAGATAAGAAAACATCCATGACATCTGTTATGGTTACTTTTCAGAATCCAAAGGTAGCTGCTGTGGTTGCTGATTCAGTAGTAAAGAAACTACAAGAATCCATAATAGGTTATCGTACTTCAAAAGCAAAAGAAGATTGCTTTTATTTGGAGAAGCTATTTAAAGAACGTCAACAAGAATATTACATAGCTCAGAAGAAATATGCCAATTATATGGATTCTCATGATAATATTATTTTGCAAAGTGTACGTACGGAACAAGAAAGATTACAGAATGATATGGATCTTGCTTACCAGATGTATAGCCAAGTAGCAAGCCAACTTCAAGTTGCTAGGGCTAAGGTTCAAGAAGAAAAACCTGTCTTTGCTATTGTAGAACCTGCAGTTGTGCCATTATATCCTTCGGGAGTCAGTAGAAAAGTATATGTTTTATCTTTGATTTTTCTATCAGTTTGTATTGTTATCTTTTGGAAGTTATTCGGAGAAGATATTCTGGATAAATTCAAAGAAATCCGTGCCTAAAATCAATATTTAATGTGATATGGTATCAACAACCAGTCAAATAAATAAAGTCGTAGAGTTTATTGTAGTATTGGGAGATTTGATTATTCTGAACTTGTGTTTGTTCTTTCTCCTTTTCTTTTGGGAAGAAGCATTTGTGTCTTTACCTTTTTCCTGCAGAGTTTCATGGATGATGACTTCGTTAAGTCTCTGTTATTTGGCATGTTCGGGGTCTCGCGGTAGAGCATGGAATAGCAGGGCAATTCGTGCTGATCAGCTTGTGGTACGTGTGCTGAAGAATATTATTATCTTTTCGGTTTTTTGGGCATGTATTATGGCTTTTAGTGGAATCTCCATAATTTCTCCTCTATTTTTTATTATCTATTTTTTTATTCTTTTTGTCGTATTAAGTGTCTATCGCATTATTATCCGTCGTTTGCTGATTGATTATTGTGCGAAAGGTAAACATAAAAGCTATGCTGTTTTTATAGGTGGAGGAGATAATATGCATACGTTATATGAGGAAATGGAAAGCTCTTTGGCTGCCATTTATGAAGTTGTCGGTTATTTTGATGTAACTCCGAATGAGACTTTCTCCCCTCGATGCCGTTATCTTGGCAATCCGGACAATTTTGCTGATTTTATGTCCGGAAAAACATCTGTAAAACATGTATTCTGTTCTTTGGCAATGGATGAGGGACATTATAATGTTCCTATTATAAACTATTGCGAGAACCATTTGCTTTATTTTCATGGTGTTCCTAATGTCTGTAAGGGGTTTCCACAGCGTATCTGGCATAGTATGATAGGTAACATGCCGATTTTGAATTTAAGATATGAACCTTTAAGTAAAGTGGAAAATCGTTTCTTAAAACGGCTATTTGATATTGTATTATCCGGTATTTTTCTGGTTACTATTTTTCCTGTTATTTACCTTATTGTGGGAACTATTATAAAATTGACTTCTCCCGGTCCTATATTTTTCAAACAAATGAGGACAGGATTGAATGGCAGAGAATTCAAATGCTATAAATTTCGCTCTATGAGAGTGAATGATGAAGCGGACAAAAAACAGGCGACCGTTGACGATCCCCGGAAAACTCGCTTTGGAGACTTTCTTCGTCGTTCTAACATAGATGAACTTCCTCAGTTTATTAATGTCTTTAAAGGTGAAATGTCTATAGTGGGGCCTCGTCCTCACATGTTAGCTCATACAGAGACTTATGCGCGATTGATTGATAAATATATGGTACGCCATTTTATTAAACCTGGAGTAACTGGTTGGGCACAGACTCATGGTTTTCGTGGTGAAACGAAAGAACTGTCCCAAATGGAAGGTCGTGTCCAGTTTGATATTTGGTATATGGAGCATTGGACATTGTTACTTGACTTATATATCATTTATAAGACTGTAGCGAATATAGTTATTGGCGAAAAAAATGCGTATTGAAATAAATATTTCCAACTTTAGTAAAGAGAAAAAAGCATATATAGTAGTGAATGATTTATATAAAGTTATAGTAACCGAATGAAAATTGATATTCTGAAGATATAACTTTTAGCTTTTAAGAAGAGGTTTTTGGAGATTTTTAAATATTATAATATTGTTTCGGAGGTTGTGATATAATGAGATCAATTTTATCTATTTTCTGATTGAGGATAACTAATACCAATTTTGTGTTGATTTGTAATTTTAATTATAAAGTGTATATGTTTAATTTAAAACAATTCATAATAGACCATGTAATTTGTCGTTCGACAAGTATGTTTATGGTGGATATTGAGGCTAACAAAGAGAGGCTTTGTGCAGAAATTGAGAATAAAAGTGTATGTGTGATAGGCGGTGCTGGTTCTATTGGTTCTTCTTTTATTAGAGCTATATTGCCATTTAAACCAGCTAAATTATTTGTTATTGATCTCAATGAAAATGGATTGGCTGAATTGACACGTGATTTGCGTTCTTCATATGAAATGTATGTACCTACTGAATATCGGACCTATACATTAAATTTTGCAGATCCGATTTTTGAAAGAATCTTTCGTGAAGAAAAAGGATTTGATATTGTTGCTAATTTTTCAGCTCACAAACATGTTCGTAGCGAAAAAGATAAATACTCTGTACAAGCCCTTATCGAGAATAATGATATAAAAGCTAAAAAATTCCTTGATATATTGGCTGTTTATCCTCCCAAGCATTTTTTCTGTGTTTCTACTGATAAAGCCGCTAATCCTGTTAATATAATGGGAGCAAGCAAACGTATTATGGAGGATATGATTATGGCTTATTCTTCAAAATTTAAAGTGACAACAGCGCGCTTTGCAAATGTCGCTTTTTCAAATGGCTCTTTACCGGATGGTTGGATGCATCGTGTTATGAATAAACAACCCTTGGCTGCACCTAATGATGTGAAACGTTATTTTGTTTCTCTTGAAGAGAGTGGACAAATATGTATGTTAGCTTGTATATTAGGTAATAGTGGGGAGATTTTCTTTCCTAAATTAGACGAAAAGCAAATGTTGACTTTTTCTTCTATTTGTGATAAATATGTTAAAGCAATTGGTTGTAATAAGAAAGAGTTTACTACAGATGAAGCGGCAAAAAAATATGCATCTGATATGGTGTTTGGTAATAAAGATTATCCAGTAGTATACTTTAAAAGTGATACAACAGGTGAGAAAACCTATGAAGAGTTTTATGTGTCAGAAGAAAAAATAAATATGGAACGTTTTATTAGTTTAGGGGTAATTGAAGATGTGAAAAAACGTTCAATGATAGAAGTTGAGATTTTTTTTGATGAATTGGAAAATATCTTTGTCAATCCAGATTTTACAAAGGAGGAAGTTGTAAAGGCGATAAAACGTTTCATCCCCAACTTCGGACATGAGGAAAAGGGTAAGAACTTAGATCAAAGAATGTGAGAATGAATGTTAATCAGTTCAAATTTAAAACGGAGGGTTATGAACCCTTTTTAGATTTTCTAAAAGGTTGCTGTATATTATTTGTAATAGGTAGTCATTGTTTACCTGCGCAACAATATATTTTGTATCCTATTTGGGGACAAATGGCTGTACCCTTATTTTTGCTTATTCAATCTTTTCATGTTTTCAAGAAAGAAGATGTAAGTTTGGATAAAAAGAGTTTTGTTAAGTTGGTCAATAGAATACTATTACCTTTTTTTCTTGTGACAAGTGTGGCATTTCTTTTGAAGATGATTCAGGAAGGAGGATTTACATATAATTTATTAAAGCAAACAATTGTAAGTGGAGGAATAGGACCTGGTTCATATTATCCTTGGTTGTATCTACAATTTTTTCTATTGTTGCCGATTGTGTTCTTATTTATTAATAAATTCAGCATGAATTTGTTATTGAGTGGTATAATTTTTATTCTTATTAGTGAATTATTGGAACTATTGTGTTGGTATATAAATATAAATGATGCCTATTATTGATTGTTATGTATTCGTTATATTTTTCTGATATATTTAGGTTTAGTTTGGGCTAAAATAGGTGTGAAAATAAATAAAATGATAGTTACTCTTTCAATAATAAGTCTGATTTTTATTTTCATATTTGCATATACTGATATTAAACTAGAACCATTTTTCTTTGATAATGATTGGAAAATATTTCATTGGATAAGTTATTTCTATCCTGCATTTTTGTTAGTCTGGGGTTTGAATTGGTTATATACTAGATTATCGAAAAGGATGAAAGATGCTTTTGTTCTTTTAGGAAAGTATAGTTGGGAAATTTTTTTAATGCAAATGTTTGTTTTATCTTTTCTCCCTTTGGAAAAATTTTTATTATTGGGGAATAAGTATTTGATGCTTGTTTTATTTGTCTTTATATCTTTTGTTTTAAGTATATATCCTGTGATTTTGTATAAGAAATATGTATAAAAAAATAGTAGAATTTATTCATGAACTCTATGGTACAAAAGACTTTGTTCCCTTGAGTGTTCCTAATTTTATAGGTAATGAAAAAAAGTATTTGGGAGAATGTATAGATACTACATTTGTATCAAGTGTTGGACAGTTTGTTGATCGTTTTGAAGAAGATATAGCAAAATATACAGGTGCGAAGAAGGCAGTGGTTTGTGTCAGTGGAACCAATGCTTTACATATGTCTTTAATGCTTTGTGGAGTTGAACGTAACGATGAGGTTTTAACGCAAGCTCTAACATTTATTGCTACTTGTAATGCTTTATGTTATATTGGTGCACATCCAGTCTTTATTGATGTAGATAAATCAACTATGGGACTATCTCCTGATGCTATTAAAGAGTGGTTGTTGAAAAATTCAGAAATTAAAAATGGAGAATGTTACAATAAGAATACGGGACGTAGAGTGAAGGCATGTGTTCCTATGCATACATTTGGACATCCTGTTCGTATAGAAGAACTAGCACATATTTGTGCCGAATATCACATCGAATTGGTGGAAGATGCTGCTGAAAGTATAGGTAGTAGATATAAAGGTATACATACTGGAATGTTTGGAAAGATAGGGGTCATTAGTTTCAATGGAAACAAAACGATTACTACAGGTGGCGGTGGTATGATGTTATTTCAGGATGAAGAGTTAGGAAAATTAGCTAAACATATCACAACACAAGCAAAGATTCCCCATCGTTGGGAGTTTGTTCATGATCATATTGGTTATAACTATCGTATGCCAAATATCAATGCGGCTCTTGGGTGTGCACAGTTAGAACATTTGGATGAATTTATAATAAGTAAACGTGAAGTTGCCAAAGAGTATGCAGCATTCTTTAAAGATATGGATGATATAATTTTTTTTGAAGAGCCAGAAAATAGCTTTTCAAATTATTGGCTAAATGCAGTTATTTTAAAAGATAAAGCAGCTCAATTAGAATTTCTGAAATATACAAATGATAATGGAGTTATGACCCGTCCAATTTGGGAATTGATGAATCGGTTGGCAATGTTTAAGGATTGTGAAAATGATGGTCTGAAGAACACCGTTTGGTTTGCAGATAGAGTAGTCAATATTCCTAGTAGTGTAAGATTATAGTGTAATAATGAAACGTCCTTTAATCTTAGTAGGTGGTGGTGGTCATTGTAAATCAGTGATAGAAGCTGCTGAAAGTGTAGGTTATACTATTAAAGGGATATTAGATATTCCTTTACATGTGGGAGATGAAGTACTGGGTTATACTATTATTGGTACAGATAATGATATTCCTCTATACGTAAAAAAATATGATTTTATAGTAACTGTGGGATTTATTAAAGACGTTTCTCTTCGTATTTCTCTTCATAACAAAATAGAGGAAGCTGGTGGACGTTTTGCGACTATTATAGCTTCTACGGCTCATGTCTCAAAATATGCAGACTTAGGTATAGGTACAGTTGTTTTGCACCAAGCTTGTGTTAATGCTGGGACAAAGATAGGTAAGGGATGTATTATAAATACATTTGCTAATATTGAACATGATGTAATAATTGGTGATTATTGCCATATTTCTACTGGAGCAATGATAAATGGTGATTGTAAGATTGGGGCTAATACTTTTATTGGTAGTCAGTCTGTATTACTAAATACGATTAAAATAGCAGATAATGTTATTGTTGGCGCAGGTTCTGTTGTTATTAATTCTCTTTTCCAAAAAGGAATTTATGTAGGCAATCCTGTAAGTATGAAAGATGAGATAGATGAGAAGTAGTATTGCACTGTTGGTGGTTTTTTATCCAGGTATAGAAAAATTTATAGATGATTTCATCTTCTCTTTAAGAAAACAAAGTTGTAAAGATTTTGACTTAATTGTAGTAAATGATGCCTATTCCCAAGATAATATTCAATCATTATATCCAGACCTAAACATTTTCGAACTTAAAGTTAATTCTACAATTTCTCGAAATAGAGAATATGGTATTAATTATATAATCAGACAGAACTATAAATATTTGATTTTTTGTGATGCAGATGATTATTATTCCACAGATAGAGTGAAATTAACTATAGAGTCTCTTTCGGAAGCTGATATTGTAGTTAATGATTTGAATATTATTTCTTTTGATAATAATATTCTAGTAAAAGATTATTTATCTCGTTCAATAACAGTAACAACAAGAATAGATTGGAAATTTCTTTTGGAAAAAAATCTTTTAGGTTTTTCAAATACAGGCTTACGTGTTAGTCGATTGAGAGAAGTTCATTATCCGGCTAATTTAAAGATTGTAGATTGGTATTTTTATACTCTACTTTTGCGTGAAGGATTAAAAGTGAAATACATACCTTCTAGTTTGACATTTTATCGACAACATGCAGATAACCTTATTGGAATAGGTGAATTCACAGTTGACTTATTTAAAAGATTGTCAATACTTAAACTAGAACATTATACTTATCTAACACAATCAGATTTATATTTTTCTTTTTTAAAAGAGAAATATACACAGTTGGTACAGTTAAATAGAGATCAGATTGAATTAATACTAGGTAAAATAAAAAATAAATATCCACTTTGGTGGGAGTCGATAAATTTCTAAATTAGTGTATTATGAAGAAGAAGTATCCTTATATTATTGCTGAAATTGGTGGTAACCATAATGGTAATATGGAACTGGCAAAGAAAATGATTAAAGTTGCCAAAGAATGTGGAGCTGATGCTGTAAAATTTCAGCTATATCGTAAACGGGATCTTTGGACAAATGACCATTTGGAAGAATTAAATCAAGGGCTTGTGAAATTAGAAAATGTTTCAAATTGGTCAACTAAAGAACTTGGATTGAAAAATATTTTTGAACAAATTGAGGCTTTTTCTGTTCAAGAAAAGGAGCACATTGAATATTTTGATTATGCTCGTAAAATAGGAATACAATATTCAACTTCGACATTTACAAAGAATGATGTTGACTTTTGTGTTGATCAAAAAGTTGCTTTTTTAAAAGTAGCATCTTGTGATGTTACTAATTTAGATTTGATAGAATATGTTTTATCAAAAGAATATCCGACGTTGATATCTTTAGGAATGGCGAGTTTGTCTGAGATAGAGCAAGTGGTTAAATTGATCCCAACAAAAATGCGGACCAAGGTAACACTTCTTCACTGTGTATCCCTATATCCTCCTAAGGATGAGTTTGTCAATTTACATTTTATGCAGACAATTAGAAACACTTTTGGGGTTAATGCAGGGTATTCTGATCATACATTGGGATTTGCTATTCCTTTAGCTGCTGTAACTCTTGGAGCAAGCGTTATTGAGAAGCATTTTACGTTAGATAAAAATATGCCAGGATGGGATCATAAAGTTTCTGCTAATCCTGAAGAAATGACAGTTTTGTGTAGAGAATCTAAACGTATTGTGAATTCATTGGGGTCAGGTATTAAAATTTTATCTGATGAGGAGTTAGAAAAGCGTAAGAAATTTCGTCGCAGTATGGCTACTTCTTGTCGTTTGGAAGAGGGGCATATGATTCAACCGACTGATATATTGTTTAAACGTCCAGGTATTGGTATTCCGGCTGATAAATTGTCAGAAGTGGTAGGACGTCGTGTAAATCATACCATTGAAGAGGATAAAACTTTGTTTTGGGAGGATTTGTTGAAATGATTGCAATTATTCCTGCGCGTGGTGGCTCAAAAGGGTTACCTGGTAAAAATATAAAAGAGTTAAACGGTAAACCTTTAATTGCGTATACAATTGAATGTGCTTTACAATCAAAGTATATAGATCATGTTGTTGTTTCTACAGATGATCCAAAGATAGCAGCTATCTCTATTAAATATGGAGCGGAAGTCCCTTTTTTACGTCCTGCTTGTTTAGCGACAGATACTTCTATGGCTGTAGATAATTATATTTATACAATAAAACGCTTAACTGAACTGTATAATATTACGATTGATAGTTTTCTTGTTTTACAACCTACATCACCATTACGACAGGTTGAAGATATTGATGGGGCTGTTAGTTTGTTTATCGATAAAGATGCAGATTCGGTTATTAGTTACACTCCTGAGGCTCATCCTATTTTTTGGCATAAATATATTGATTCTGAAAATAAACTTATTAATATATTTGACGATATAATAGATAATAGGCAAAATCTGAAAAGATCATATTATCCTAACGGGGCAATTTATGTATTTAAGTCTGCACTTATAAGACAAAGAATATATTATACCGAAAAATCTTATGCTTATATCATGCCTCGTAATCGTTCGGTAGATATTGATTATTTAGAAGATTTTCAGTATGTAGAATTTATGCTTTCATTGAGTAAATAGTATTATTACGAATGAAGAATTGTATAATACCCAATACATGTTCTGTATTACATGCTTTGGAAATGTTAGAAAAAAGTGCAGATAGCAACTACACTCTTTTTGTTGTTGAAGGTGTTAATGGAAGATTGAAGGGAACTTTAACGGATGGTGATATACGTCGTTATTTGATAAACAAAGGTTCTGTGTCAGATATTGTTGAAGTAGCAATGAATCGTTATTTTAAGGCACTACATGAAGGAGAGCCTACTTTTATAGCTCATTTACATCAATTGAAGGCCAAAGGAATACGGATTATTCCAATATTAAATAAAAATGGTTGTATTATTAATGTGATAGATTTAGTACACTATAAGTCTCATCTTCCAATTGATGCTGTTCTTATGGCTGGAGGTAAGGGAGAACGTTTGCGTCCACTCACAGAAAAAATACCAAAGCCTCTTGTGCCTATTGGAGGTAAAGCGATCATAGACTATAATATAGAACGTTTGATTTCATATGGTATTAAAAACATTTATGTTACGGTCAATTATTTAAAAGAGCAATTGGAAAAACACTTTAGTCAGCCAAAACAGGGACTGAAAATTGAGTGCATTCGTGAACCTAAATATTTAGGGACGATGGGATCTATTCAATTTATAAAAGAATTTGATAATGATACTATATTAGTTATGAATTCAGATCTCTTTACTAATATAGATTATGAAGATTTTTATCTACATTTTATAGAACATAATGCTGATATGTCTGTTGCTGCTGTTCCATATAGTGTATCAATTCCTTATGGAATATTTGATTTAGCGGGAAGAGATATCAAGGGGGTCAGGGAAAAACCGATATATAATTATTATGCTAATGCTGGTATATATTTAATAAAGAAGACTGCGTTGAAATATATTTTTAAAGATACATTTTTCAATGCTACAGATTTTATAGATGTATTGTTAAAACATAATTTGAAAGTAATTCGTTATCCGATAACGGGATATTGGATTGATATTGGACAACATGAAGATTTAAAGAAAGCAGAAGAATTAGCAAGACATTTAAAATAGATTCTATTGATATGCAATTCTCACTTTTAGATGTATAGTGGGAAATGTAAGCTTATTTAAAAAGACTTATTTTCTGTATAATGAATAAGAATTTTTCTAATAGTGATTTTTTTAGTTTAATGTCAATGGAACATAACAGATTGAATATCTTTTGTTTATAAAAGAATGAAGAAATTTAGAATAATGCTTCAAAACTTGAAGAACAATAGAAATCTTCGTAATGGAATGCTATTTACATTATTCTCATTTTTGAATAATGGATTCTCTTTTGTTATTACTCTAATAATGGGTAGATTTATATTGCCGGATTCATACGGACAATTGAGTATGTTTACGACAATGATTTCATTTTTTTCTATATTTATATGTTTAGGAACAAATGGTTTTATTGGGGTAGAGTATTTCAAATCTGAGAAAGAAAAAGTTTGTCGGCTTATTAATGTTACCATAATGTCTACATTCTTTGTTTATTTGATACTTATTGTTAGTATTTTTACTTTCTCAACACAATTGTCGAATTTAATGGGTATAAAACTGGAATTTCAGTTTTATGCTGTTTCAGTATGTTTATTGCAGATATTGCAATACATATTAATGGATATATGGCGGCTAGAAGAAAAGGTTATAAGTTATGGTATATTGACAACTACAGGAGTTTTGTTAAATTTGATTCTGACAGTTGTTTTTGTTGTTGGAATTCATTGGGACTGGGAAGGGCGTGCTTATGCACATATAATTTCTTGTCTAGTATTGGGAATAGCTTCTGTATATATACTTTTTAAGAAGCAATATTTAAGAAAAACTTTGCCAAGTAAATATGAAGTTGTTGAAAGTTTAAAGTTTGGAGTACCTTTGATACCACATTCCATGTCATTTTGGGTGAGGCAAGGTGCTGACCGATATATTATTAACTATTTCATAACACAAGCTGCAGTGGGGCTTTTTAGTTTCGCTTATAATTTTGCCAATATTATTCAAATGATAGGTAATGCATTCAATGCTTCCAATTCTGTTAATATATATAAAATACTATCCAGTGATGATGTAAACAAACAGACTAAAGTGCAAAAAGAATGTAAGTTGCTAATTATTATATATATATGTATAACTATGTTGATCTTTTTAGGAGGATATATATTTATTCCTATCATATTCCCTAAATATGAAGCATCAGTAGTCTTTCTTTTCCCTTTGTGTATAGGGGCGATGTTTCAGTGCTTTTATTTAGCTTATGTGAATATTTTATTTTTTTACAAGTGCTCGAAGAATCTAATGTATATTACATTTTGTGTATCTTTATTTCACCTTTTTCTTTCTTTTTGGGTAACGCGATATGGAGTTGTATATACATCTTATGTAATTGTCATTAGCAATGGAATTATAGCTGCATTAGTATATTTTTATAGCAAACGACTGCTGCATATGCACTCGAATTATAATTAATAAATTCAGAAAAAATGGATATTCTCAAACAGCTAAAATGGTATATTAAGAAACCGTTTTTGTTCATTTCATATCATTATTATTGTTGGAGATCAAGTAAATGTGATTATTTTTGTTTAAAACAATTAACAAGAACATTTAGCCTATATTCTGCTAACGATAATAATGCGGAAAGGGGTAATAAATGTTATGGTAATTATTATATTCTTCGTAATGCTCTGGGAGAAAAATTCCAACCAAAGTGTATGATAGAGCATGGGCTGTATTTTTATTATACGATTGTCGAGGAATGTATGCAACCTGGTTTGGATACTATTTATACATATAGTAAACTAAGAGAAAATCATATAAGGGAAACTATTGGAAGTCGGTTAGATAAACGAATTATACCAGTTGGACCATATATAAAATATGCGAAGAATTTTAAATCTCTAGATGAATTAAGAGCATTAAAAGTCAAATTTGGGAGAATTCTTTTGGTGTACCCTTCACATAATTTTCCAAATAATGAAGTATCATATAATAATGATGAATTTGAGAAGATTATAGATGAAATGGCCAAAGATTATGATACTGTTTTCATTTCAATGATAGGTTATGATATCGAACTAGGGGCAAATCAATATTATGAAGATAAGGGCTATGTAGTTGTCACATCAGGATCACGTTCAGACCCCTATTTTTTGAATCGTCAAAGAGATTTGATAGAACTTGCCGATATGACTATATCAAATAGTATTGGTACACATATCGGTTATTGTATTTGTTTAGGAACGCCGCATTATCTGTTTGCTCAAAAAATTGATTGGGCCGGAGGTATTAAAGAGCAAGATAGAATTACACTTAGTACACGTGTTGAACTATATAATGCTTTCGGCTCTCGTAGGCCTATTATAACTCCACAACAAATAGAAATAGTGAAAAAATATTGGGGAGAATTTTCTGATCCAGTAAAACAATCATTTTTATAATATGCTTATTGTAATTAATTTTGCTGATGATAAATTCAAACAGCAACAAATAGACAACTGTGAAACAGCTATTACTGTAGGAAAAGCTGATAAGGTAATAGGTTATCGTCCTGAAGATATAGATGAAGCTTTTAAAGAAAGTTATAAAGATATATTTTCTTTTGATAGAGGTTATGGTTTATGGATATGGAAAGCATATTTTACATTAAGAACTTTTGAGTTGATGAATGAAGGAGATTATTTGTTTTATTGTGATGCGGGTACTTATTTTGTTAATGATCTACATTATTTAATTAAGACAATGGAAGCTGAAGATACTCAAATTATGCCATTCGAACTTCCCTTATTGGAGCGTCAATGGACAAAAATGGAAGCTTTTAAACGTATTGGAGTGGAGGATTTTAATAGCAACCAGTGTCTTGCAAGTTATTTCTTAACCAAAAAATCACAATTTGCAGTACGATTTTTTACAGAATGGCTTAATTATATGGGAGAATTAGTATGTATATCGCCTGAACAAATAACTGATACTTGTAATTTGTCTGATTTTATAGCTCATCGAGAGGATCAATCAGTTTATTCTTTACTTTGTCATAAATATGGGTTAAAAACATTTAGAGATCCCTCTCAGTTCGGTGATTGGCCGTGGTTGTACAAGAAAGATTATGCCATATTTCGTCCTTTAAAATATACCAATTCTCCTTATCCAAGGATAGTTGTTAGTAATAGACGGATAATAATGAAAAAATATAAGCGGCATATTAGGAGTAAAGATTTTCTCGCATTGATTGGTATTTATCACTTATTGTATATTGTTAAGCATTCTATACGAATCATTTTTAAAGGTAAAGACTCTAAAGAAGAAGCAAATAAACAATGAGAATTAATTATGTAATCGGGCTGATCACGGATAATTATCCTGTTAATTATTCAGCTAATAACTCTAAGTTCTCATTATTAGCAAGGGCTTTGAGGAATACAGGACATAAAGTTTCTATCATAAACACACCTTGGTGTAAAAGTAATAAGAAACAAGATCAGATTTGTTATGATAATGATATTCCTGTCGTAACGTGGGAGAGTACATCTGATGCAATTGTATTCTCTAAACTTAGTGACTTTTTGTCAGCAAATTATGAAGAAAATAACAAAAATATTTTCATAACAAGTTATTTGAATTTTATTAGGCTGCAAAAACTAATATCTATTTGTCACAAGAATAAGTATAAGATTGGATTTGTATATCAAGAATGGCATAAAGATTTAGAATTATCTATTAAAGGAAAAGTAAATGCTTTTATATTAGATAATTATTTACTTAAACGTTTTGATTTTATTTTACCTATTAGTGAGTTTTTACTTAAGTTATCTGTGGCGAAGAATCCTTTTGTGTTTAAACTACCTATAATATATGATTATTCCGCTATAGGGGCAGTAGTACCTAATTCGAAGCCATTATATTTTGCATATTGTGCATCCATTGCTTATTGGCAAGTTATAAAATTTGTAATACGAGCATTTTGTTTGATGAGAAATCAAGAGAGTAATCTTAAATTAATTATAAATGGATCTGATAAAGATAGACAGCTCGTTTATCAATATGTTCTTTCACAGGGAGGAAATGATAGAATACAGATAATGCATTCACTGACTACTGAACAACTTAATCATATTTTTTGTAATTCAAGTGCTTTATTAATTCCTCTTCAATCAAATTATAAACCTGATGTTGCAAGATTTAGCCAGAAAATTGCTGAATATTTGGCATCTGGTAAACCTATTGTTACAACAAATGTTGGTGAAATCCCTATTTATTTTGAAGATAGAAAAAATGCTTATATTACTACGTTTGATGAACTCCAATTTTCAAATATTTTAGATGAAATATTATCTAACACAGATTGTGCAAATACTATTGGTATTGCAGGACGCGAATTGGGGATAAAAGAGTTTGATTCAAAGAAAATAGCTACAAATCTATCTTTATTCATTAGTGGATTAGGATAATATGGAATATATAGTTATATTCTTTTTTTCTACTCTTTTTATGTATCTTGGAGAGGTATATAAGGTTCGTCGTTTCTTTTATGCTCTTTCTATTATATTACCGGCATTACTGGCAGGTTTAAGAGATTTAACAATTGGAGCAGATACGGGTGGATATCCTATTGAAATTTTTGATATAGCTTGTTCTTCACATTCATTATCTGATTGTATATATGAAGTGGGTTTTTTTGTATTTTGTCATGATGTTGGTTATATTTCTCTTGCATATCTTATTAGTGCTTTCACAAAAGATTCATTTTTCTTTTTTTTCATTACAAATTTAATTGTTAATTGGGGCGTTTTTTTCTTTTTGTATAAAGCCAAAAGTCGATTTCAGTTTAGTCTTTGGTTAGCTTGGTTGTCCTATTTGTTTATATTCTATAACAGAACTCTTAATCTTTCAAGGCAGTCTATAGCTATCGCTATTGTTCTTATTGCTATTACATATCTTTGGGATAAAAAGTATATAAAATATGGTGTTTTAACTGTTATTGCCTTATCTTTTCATACTAGCGCCATTATTACGTTGATGTACTTTTTTGAGTATTTTGTTGAGAAGAGGAAATATAGACTTATGTTTCTTTTATGTCTTGTTTTTATAATTGTAGGCAATTCATTTTTTATCAGTTCAGTGTTAAGTTCCATTCCGCAGCTAGCTCATTTTTCAAGGTATACAACTGCTTCAGAAGGTAATATTGGTTTGTTCGAGAGTTTTGTTAAGCTATTAGCGATTTTTTATTTATTAGGAAAACTAAATAAACATGAACTTTTTAGCAGATATAAAGTTTCTCGATTTGCTTACTTGTTGATAATTGAGTTACTTTTATTTTCATGTAATTATATAGATGGTAATATTGGCCGTATTGCTTATTATTTTTTACCAGTCTATTTTATAGCTATACCGATTGTTCTCAATCGCAGTAGATATAGGACTAAGAAAGAACTAGTATATATAAGCTGCTTAATTGGTTATTGGACAATGATTATTGTCGTACAAGGGCAGACTCGTACATTTCCTTATTTATTTAGGTAATTATTATGACCCCTTTAGTATCTATTATTATTCCAGTTTATGGCGTTGAACATTATATTGAGAAGTGCATACGCTCTGTTTTAGAACAAACCTATTCAAATTTGGAAGTGGTGGTTGTAGATGATGCTACTAAAGACTCTAGTATTATTATTATTGAAAGGATTATATTGGAATACTCTTACTGTAAAACCAAGAATATAAAGATAATCCAACATTCTAGTAATAGAGGCCTGTCTGCAGCACGGCAAACAGGAATAGATGCTTCAACTGGTAAGTATATTATTCATGTTGACAGTGATGATTACATAGAACCTGTAATGGTTGAAAAACTTGTTAACGCTGCAGAGTCGGATGATGCAGATATGGCTATTTGTGGAGCTTTCTATGATTATCGAACCACTACTCACACCTTTTTACCTGCCGTTTGTCAGAATAAACTTGTTTATTTAAAGAATCTGATTACACAAAAAGTATCTACCAATATTTGGGGACGTTTAATTAAAAGGAGTCTATATGTTGAAAACAATATTCGATGTCTTGAAGGAATAAACTATGGAGAAGATTATGCAATAATTCCGAAATTAGTATATTATTCTAATAAGATAATATCTGTGAATGCTCCTTTATATCATTATGTGAGATACAATGCAGATTCATATACTTCTTCTTTTAATCTAAGAAATATTGAGAACGCTTTTGCTGTATACGATTCTCTTTTTTCTTTTTTTGAGAAGAAAGGCTTTGTTGCAGAAGAGTTGGATATTGCTCGTTTACAAATAAAAGCTTGGGCTATTGGTAAACTTCTATTCTTTTCAGATGATTCAAAGGTGAAAGTTAAATACATAATGGAAGCTGAGTACATTCCAAAATTAAATAAACATTTATCCTTGTACCACCATGTCATATTATGGCTATGTAATAAGAAATGGATTACTTTGTTAAATGTTTATATTTTTATAATCAATCATCTTTATAATATTCTAAAAAAATATCTACATAGGTTATAACGTTTTATTTCTTGATTCTATGAAAATCGCAATAGACGCTCGCCTTATAGGCAATAGTGGTATTGGTACATATATTGAGAATATTGTACCTATGTTAGTGAATAGGCATAAACAACATCATTATCTTTTGATTGGCCATGAAAGGCAAATAGGCTTATACAGAGGAATATTTAATGTAGAGTTATTGCTTACAGAGATATCGCAGTTTTCTTTGAAAGAGTGTGTTGCATTTCCTGTAGAAGAAATAAATAAATGTGATGCCTTTTATTGTCCATATATAAATGTACCGGGTGGAATCAGAGTTCCTGTTTATAGTACTATTCATGATGTTATATTTCTTGATATAAAAGGGCTTTCCTCTCGTTTGGGAACTTTGTTGAGATGGGCTTTTTATAAGCGTGCAATTTATTTATCTGAAGCCCTTTTTACGGTTTCAGAATTTTCGGCTACTAGAATAAGAAATCATTTTCATACTAAGAAGGATATTCATGTTACTTTCAGTGCTATTTCAAAACAAATCAAAGGGTATATTCCGAAAAAGGAACGAGTATATGATTTTTTATATTATGTGTATATAGGAAACATAAAGAAACATAAAGGAATTGACATACTAATTAAAGCCATTAATGAGAGCAATGAACGTGGCTTTGATATAAAGTTGGTAGTAGTGGGCGACTACAAAAAAATAAAGACCAAAGATAAAAATGTAATGAATTTGTTGAATAGTGCTAATAATAATGTTCTATTTACAGGATTTGTTCCCAACGATAAATTATATGATATTCTATCTCAGTCATTAGCTTTAGTCCTACCAACTCATTATGAAGGATTTGGATTACCACCATTAGAATCTTTATATCTTGGAGGAAATGCCATTATTACGGATCTACCTGTGTTGCGGGAAGTGTATTCAGAACTTCCTGTAAGCTTTTTCAAGGAGGGGGATGTAAATGCATTGGCAAAATTGCTTATGTTAAAGTTGCAACTTAATACAGATGTTGCTAAAACACGGGAATACATAGACTGCCATTATAATTTTGAGATAATAGCAGATAAAATTATTCAAGTTATCGAGAATTACCACGTATCATGACTTAATAAAATTCAGTTGTGTTTTTCTTTTACTGGTAAAAACAGTTTTTTTATAGAATGACCAATAACAAAATATATTCTAAAATGAAAATAAGAAGTAAAGCTCCGTTGCGTTTAGGTTTGGCTGGTGGCGGTTCGGATGTTTCACCATACAGTGATATTTATGGAGGTTTGATACTGAATGCAACTATTAATCTTTATGCATATTGTACTATAGAAGAAACTGATGATAATCAAATTGTAATCAATGCATATGATGTATGTTGCCATAAAAGTTATCCATTAGGAAAGTATTTGGAAATTGATGGTGATGCCAGTCTTATTAAAGGTGTTTATAATAGAATAATGAAAGACTACGTTTTTGATGTGAAGTCTTTCAAAATAACAACCTATAACGATGCTCCGGCAGGGTCAGGTCTTGGCACGTCGTCAACAATGGTCGTCTGTATATTGAAGGCATTTGTTGAATGGTTAAGTTTACCTCTTGGAGATTATGAGTTGTCTCGTCTTGCATATGAAATAGAGCGTAAAGATTTGGGGTTATCCGGAGGCAAACAGGATCAGTATGCGGCTGCATTTGGTGGGTTTAATTATATGGAGTTTCTTCAGAATGATTTGGTTATTGTTAATCCTTTGAAAATAAAAAGGTGGATAATAGATGAACTTGAGGCCTCCATGGTTCTTTATTTTACGGGGGCTTCTCGTAGCAGTGCCGCTATAATTGATGAGCAGAAGAAAAATACTTCGCAAGGTAATAGTGACGCAATAGAAGCTATGCATAAAATAAAGCAGAGTGCAAGGGATATGAAACTCGCTCTTTTAAAAGGTGATATAGATAGTTTTGCAGATATACTCCGTGAAGGTTGGGAGAATAAAAAGAAAATGGCATCCCATATAACAAATCCTGTAATTCAGGAAGCCATGGATGTTGCAATGAAGGCTGGTGCAAAAGCAGGCAAGGTATCTGGTGCTGGTGGTGGCGGATTTATAATGTTTATCGTTGAACCGACTCGTAAGAAAGAAGTAATTGAGGCTCTAAAAAAAATGACTGGTTTTGTTATGCCGTTTCAGTTTAGTGACGGAGGTGCTCACGGCTGGAAAATCTATCCCACAGATAGCGTGCATTCGATGAATAATTTATAGTATAACTAATCTGAGATATGAAAATTTTAGAAACAAGACTATACCAACACATTGACCTTCTTGTTTTAAGATACCCTCAACTGGCTGTTACTAGAGATTGTATTGTTGAAGCGTATCGAATTCTGGAAGAGGCTTATACTCATGAAGGAAAACTTCTGGTTGCAGGAAATGGAGGATCTGCTGCTGATGCGGAACATATCGTTGGTGAGCTGATGAAGGGATTTGTTAATCCTAGAAAATTGGAAACAGATTATTCGGATGCATTGATTACTGTTAATAAAGAGCTGGGGAGGGTGTTGAGTGAGAATTTGCAAGGTGCGCTTCCTGCTATAGCTTTAGATGGTCATTTAGCGCTGACTACTGCATATATGAACGATTGTGAACCTTTACTTTGTTTTGCACAACAAGTAAATGGATTTGGAAGGAAAAGTGATGTGTTTCTTGGTATTTCTACTTCCGGAAATAGTAAAAATATACTGTATGCGGCGACTGTAGCAAAAGCTAAAGGAATGAAAGTAATCGGACTGACAGGTGAGAAAGATAGTAAATTATCAGAGATGTCTGATGTCTGTATTCAAGTTCCGGAGACAGAAACTTATAAGATACAGGAGTTACATTTGCCTGTTTATCATTGCCTCTGTCTGATGCTGGAAGATAAGTTTTTTGGAAAAGAATAATTTTTAGAATTAAACATATGAAGGTAGTAATAATGGCTGGTGGAAAAGGTACCCGTATTGCAACTGTTGCGGCTGATATACCTAAACCCATGATTAAAATATGTGGTAAACCTATCCTTGAGCATCAGATAGAGAATCTTAAAGTTTGTGGACTCACCGATATTATTCTTGTTATAGGTCACTTGGGAGAAGTTATTCAGGAATATTTTGGAGACGGGGAAAAATGGGGCATAAATATAGAGTATTTTGTAGAAGAACATCCACTGGGGACTGCTGGAGCATTATTTATGATGCCACAACTGACAGATGATTTCTTATTGCTTTGTGGCGATGTTATAATAGATGTGAATTTCAACCGTTTTATTGCATTTCACAAGGAACATAAAGCATGGGCTAGTTTAATATCTCATCCTAACGGGCATCCTTATGATAGTTCTTTGTTGGTGACAGAGATTATGCCGCCAAAGGAACTGGGAGGTATGCCGGAGGATACTCATAAAGTAATCCGCTGGATGAATAAAGAGGATGAAAGATTATACTATAAGAACAGAGTGAATGCCGGAGTCGAAATTATTTCTCCTGAACTTCTAAAAGAAACAATGAAGAATTTTACTCCTCGTCACCCTGAGAATCCCAATAAGATAGATTTAGATCGTGATGTGCTGAAACCTAATATTAAAAGTGGTAGAATATACGCTTATGACACCCCTGAATATATTAAAGACATGGGTACTCCTGATCGTTTTCATGAGGCTGAGACTGATATGTTGAAAGGGTTGGTATATGCAAGAAATCTCAAAAATAAGCAGAAAGCTATATTTCTTGATAGAGATGGAACGATAAATAAATTAGCAGGGTTTGTAACCAATCCGGAGCAGTTTGAACTGATACAGGATGCGGCGGATGCAATTAAATTAATAAATAAATCTGGGTATCTTGCTATTGTTGTGACTAATCAGCCTGTGATTGCTCGTGGTGATTGTACTTTTGAAGAATTACAGACTATTCATGACAAGATGGAAACGGAACTTGGGAAAAAGGGGGCTTTTGTTGATGCAATATATGTATGTCCTCATCACACGGATAAGGGGTTTGAAGGTGAGCGACCTGAATATAAGTGTGATTGTAATTGTAGGAAACCGAAAACGGGGCTATTTTTACAGGCATCTAAAGACTTTAATATAGATTTGTCACAATCTTATATGATAGGTGATAGTGATAGTGATGTAGAAGCCGGCCGGAATGCCGGGGTACGGAAATCATTAAAAATAGAGACTGGTGAAGGAAAGACCTTACTGGATCTTGTAAATGTTGTCTTGTCATATTAAATCTTTTTTGATGAAGAAAAAGGTTCTACAAATATCTAATTACTATACACCGCATATCGGTGGTATAGAGCAGACATGCCAGTATTTATCTGAAGGTTTGAAAGATGAATATGAAGTAAAAGTTATTTGTTTCAGTGAGGATAAAGAAACAAAAGTTCAAGAAACCAATGGGATTCAAGTAATAAAACCGGGAGTTTTTCTTAGTGTAGCCAGACAAGATTTGTCTTTTTCATATTTTAAGCATTTACATAAGGTTATTAAAACATGGAAGCCGGATGTGATTCATTTTCATTATCCTAATCCTTTTGTAACAGCACTTCTTCTTCCTATTATACCAAGGAGTACGAAATTGTATGTACAATGGCACCTTGATATAACAAAACAAAAGAAGATATATCCTTTTATTAAGCCTTTTGAAACAATGTTACTAAAAAGAGCGGATCTGATTGCACCTACGTCACCTAATTATCGCGATTCGTCCAAACCTTTATTCCCATTTAGAAATAAAACAACTATTCTTCCAAGTGCTATAGATATTCAAAAGTTAAATGTAAATACTGGAGATATAGAAACCATACAGAGAATAAAAGATAAAGCGAAAGGGAGAAAAATTGTTTTCTTTATTGGCAGACATGTTCTTCATAAGGGAATCCAGGATTTGATTAAAGCTGAACAGTTGATAAAGAATGATTGCTATATTTTTATAGGAGGAGTGGGGCCAATAACTGATGAAATGAAAGCTATTTGTAAATCAAATAGGGTTGAGTTTGTGGGTAGACTATCCGATCAGGAGAAGAAATGTTATTATTATGCAGCTGATATTTTTGCATTTCCTTCTTATACGAAAGCAGAAGGGTTTGGCTTGACATTAGCAGAAGCAATGTATTGTAATGCTGTTCCTGTAACATATACGATAGAAGGCTCGGGAGTTAATTGGGTGTCACTTCATGAAGTTACGGGTTTAGAAGTCCCTAATAGGAATGTTGCAGAATATGCTAAGGCAATAGATGAATTGTTGTCAGATGATAAAAAAAGAAATGATTTCGCGGAGGCGGCTCATCAACGGATTGTCGAAAATTTTACCATTGAAAAAGAAATCTTGAATTTAAAAAAACAATATAAGGAATTACTATGAATTATATAATAATAGGTGGTACGGGGTTTATTGGTACACATCTTACAATTTTAATAAAACAACAGTATCCTGATGCTCAAGTATACAATCTTGATATTGTGAAGCCCGGCACTCCATTACCTACCGTAAAAAACTATGTGAGTCCACTGAAAGAAGGGCAGGTATTGCAGTCTGTATTTGTAGAGTGTGATGTCCGCAAACCCATAGAACACCTTCCTTTTACTCCAACCTCAGAAGACGTTATCTTAAACTTTGCAGCCGTTCATCGTACCCCGGGACATCCGGATCAGGCTTATTTTGAGACAAATATTCGTGGTGCGGAGAATGTATGCGCTTTTGCGGAGAAATTCGGGATAAAGAAAATCGTTTTTACCAGCTCCATAGCTCCTTATGGTGCAGCTGAAGATTTGAAAACAGAAGACACACTTCCTACTCCGAACACCCCTTATGGGATTTCTAAGTTGGTAGCCGAAAAGATACATACGGTCTGGCAGGCTAAAAAGCCGAACGAACGACAGCTTACTATTGTTCGTCCGGGTGTGGTATTCGGTAAAGGGGAAAACGGTAACTTTACTCGTTTGTATTGGGGGATCCGCGGCGGTAAATTCTTTTATCCGGGTCGTAAAGATACGATTAAGGCTTGTATTTATGTGAAAGAGCTGGTTCGCTTTATGCTCTATCGGTTGGAGAATCATAATGAAGGGGTAGAGTTGTATAACTGTACATTTGAACCGGCTTTTACTATTGAACAAATAGTTGAAACGATGAAAAAAGTTACGGGGATTCAGCGTACTATTGTCAAGGTGCCGGGAAGTCTTTTGCTGACAGCTGCAAGTATTGTGGGTCCGTTAGGAGGAAAAGCTTTAGGCATTTGTCCGGCTCGCGTCAAAAAGTTAATGATTTCTACTAATATCTGCGGAAAGAAATTGGCTGATTCTGGGTATAAGTTTCATTATACATTTGAGGAAGCAATAAAGGATTGGTATAGAGATAATGATAATCTATACCTGAAATGATTTTTTGAGAATGAAAGTGGTATAAAATAAAATGTTGAGATGTAATTAGCACTTAGAGTGTTTGTATGTGAGATGAAGAGAATGTAGGTCCCTAGTTTCATGTTAACGCATGATTCTCCTACATTACATAGATTGGAAAGAGTACGACGGTACCTTTCCGGTCTATAACCCCGGCACCGGGGGGTATCCGGTGTTAATTTCCCACGATATCAACGGTCTGTGAAGATAGTTGATATTTTTAACAAAACAAACAGCTGCGGGAGACAGTATTACACTGCCTCCCGTAGCTGTTTATATATTAGAATACTCCTTTGTGCAGCTAAAGCACGGGCACTCCTTCATCGGATTCAAATCATGGTGCCCCACGATCAACGCTTTCGGAAACTGCCTGCGCAGTTCGCGTAATAGAGCCAGCAGGGAACCCCGTTGTTCAAGCGTTCGAGTATCCTTCGGGCAACAGTCAGCATCCAGTCCTCCTTCGTAGCAGATACCTATCGAGTGGGAGTTGTGGTTACGGCAGTGTGCCCCGACCTTTTCGAGAGGACGGCCACGGTGGATCTCTCCGTCGCGTGTAATGTAGAAATGATAGCCGATGTCGCGGAATCCCCGGTGGAGGATGTGGTCCAGTCGGCAGGCTTCCGCCGAAAGGGATTTCCCCTCCGGCGTGGCACTGCAATGAATGATAATCAGTGTGATAGTTCTCATCAGCTTACATACAGCTTTGCACTCCGAGCACCCCCCCTATGGCGGTGGCGACAGTAATGATAATTTTGAGAACCAGGCTCCATACGGAGCGGCGTGACGATGAATTGCTCATAATTTATTTTTTTAAGGTTAAGAAATTAGACTGACGGATCAGGAGTCACTCCACCGCCGCCCGGGTTGGGATTCGGCGTATTACCGGAACCACCTCCTTCGATAGTCGGCTTCTGATACTCCGCTTGCTGCTTCAGTTGGCTGTCGAGTTTCAGGTTGGTAGTCGAGAGGTTACCGGTGGCACGTGCTTTGAGGCGCATACCGGTGATATTCTTCTCCAACGAAAAATCCTCCAGCGTTTCGGCTGCCTTACTGCGGATTCCCACGCCGAAAATGGCGAGATCGTCAATTTTCACACTCTTGCCGTCGAGCAGCAATTCCTTGATACAGTCCACCATGTCGGTGAGTACACCTTTGATGACACCACTCGAATACGGTGAATTGTGTTTCGACATGTGTTCGGCGAGCTTGGCCAGATCGAATGTCTCGTCGCTTACCGCACGGGCGAACCACTTGCCCGCATTCACACCTTTCTTCTGCTGGTTCTGATAGATTTTGTAACGAATCATAACACTATAAATTAAAGGGTTAAACATATTGTCGTGGGGAGCTGTTTCCCTTCCGACGATACAAAGATAATACCCCGTAATCCCGGAAAATCAGTTGTATACAATTGTATGCGGTTGTTGTCGGTTAAGGACAGTAACGGTCGGTTATTCAACGGAAAAGCGTAGGAAATGTGAAGGTTTTTTGTTACATTTGTAGCTAATAATTTAAAACTTATCCATTATGAAAGAATTCACGATACGTGCTTATGGACGCATGGAACTGGCGCAACTTTATTCTCCTGAACTGACCGATATTGCCGCATATCGAAAGATGAAGAAATGGATCGAACGGTGTCCCGGACTTCAGCAACGCCTGTATGATTTGGGCTACCAACCCGAACACCGTTCTTATACACCATTGGAGGTGAGAGTGATTGTGGATGCATTGGGAGAACCTTAGAGGGATTCGCTTTAGGATAACAAAAGCACCGCTTTAAGACGGCTAAAGCATAGCTTTACGCACTCTAAAGCTATGCTTTACGCACTCTAAAGCTATGCTTTACGTCTTACAAGATACAACGTCTTACAACACACACTACTGTGGTTTCGGGTACAGCAGGTACACTTTTCCGGGGGCTCTCTTACGCACGCACACGCGCGCGAGCAATCATATAGTTTCCTTTGCCGTCTACGTGAACCAGATCTCCGTAGTCTACCAGACGTTTCAGCCAGATGAGCGCGGTGTTCTCCTTAATACCCATGACAGCTGCCTGCTCTCGTACCTGTTTGCGGGTAAACGTGGTCCCCAGTTTCATGAAGAAAAAATCACGCTCGACGTTTGCCCGGCGACTGATCTCTGTGGGAGGAAGGAAAGAAAGTATATGCATGGCATGGCAGTAGAGGGGCTCGGCAAGTTGGAGCACCGCTTTGAAATCACTCGGAGTGATCTTGACATCCCAGCGGGTGATGATGCCGTCTTTGATATTGTCATCGGGAATCTCCTTGTCCGGAGTCAGGAGAGGGGTCGAAGATGCCTTGAGTTGATAGGGCTGTGCGCTTTCGAGCGCACGCAATACAGCCACTTCCGCCATGATACGGCATGTGTTGACACCCAGACGGGCCACGAAACTATACATCTCATTCCCGTTGGCTATACCCGAACGGGTGAAAAGGGCAGAGAATAGAGTGTCAAATTCTTGTTTCTGCTCGTCGGTGAGCCGGAGTGTGTGGAGACCGTGTGCCTTCAGTAAGTCCAGTTTCTTTTTCCAATCCAATCCTATGGTGGTGAATATCTCTTCTATGTTTATGTCTCCTGTCGTAAACTGGCTTACCCACTGCCAGATACCGGGCATATAGTAGAACAGTTGGCGGGAGAAAAGCCCGTTTTCCGCCGAAGGGATGAGGGCTTTTACCTGCGCCGGAGTTCCGGAAAGCAGGACGGAGAGGTAGCTTTTTTTAATTTCTCGGTATTCCTGGTCGGTACGGCGGTTGTAAGACAAACGGTCGTGGTCGAATGCTTTGCGCAGGGTGTCGCTCCAGTGTCCGTAATCCGATCCTATGGCGGTGGACAGGGTATCCGCTTCGGACTCACAGATAAATCCTGTTCCGTTGGCGTCCATGATGTTTTGCAGAATGCCGGTGCCGGTATTGTTGCCCGCGATGAGGAACATTTTGTTGGCCGGTATTTGCGGGGCGTCTATTTTAGAACGTTCCTTGCCCATTGCTTCGTAGGCGGCTTTGGCTTTTTTGTAGGCTTTTATTTCTTCGGCCCATTCGGCGCGGAGCTGGTCATGGATAGGATCCACAAGCAGCCGTATGGATGACAGGGCACTTTTTCCGGAAGCAGGGAGAGCTATAATGAAACTTTGCATGCAGGGGGACTGGAGTTTACCGCCATAAGGACACCGTACATACCGTTCCATGCAAGAACCCAGAGCGGTCAGTGCTCCCAATAGCATGACATCGTTCTGTGCGTCGGTACTTCCGTAACTCATAATACGTTGCAGGAGTTCCGGCCAGTCGGCTGCCGGAAAGGTGGGTAGCGGCTGTTTGGGTTCGCTACCCGGCAACAGTTCCTCAGACTCCGGACTCTCGCTATTGTATACCTTATTACGCGCGCACGTGTGTGCGGAAAGTTTTTGCGCTGTACCTGCTGTACCTTTTGTACCTGTCCGGCTGTTTGCAACCTCCTCTTTGCGGACGGTAACTCCTGCCGCTTCGGCGAGATAGAACACCGTGCCCAGATGCATATCCCCATGATTGGCAGTGAGTGCGTTGGAGAATATCCGTTCGGCGTGTTCGCGTTGGTATTTGGCGGAAACCCGGCACAAGCGGTGGAAAAAGTCGCGTCCCTCTTCGCCGCAATCGGTTGCAATGGCGAACGCCAGGTGTACGTATTCGATGTAAGTGGGGGCAATGTCAGCCTTGGCTGTTTCTACTGCCTCCGTGAGGCGGCGTAATGATTCAAGTTCATTCATTTTTTTATAGATTGAGAATTAATAATGTTACGAAATAATGCATCCGGATCGTAATTGAGGAAACAGGCCCTTACGAGGTCTTTTCCCGAACAGTCCACGCCTTTCGAGGCATTTCTGCCAGAATTGTCAGGTTCCGGGCCGTATGCCATTTCGACATACTGCATGGCTTTGTTCATACTTTCCGTGATATTTTGTGCTTCGTCTTCGGGATACAGCGTTCCGGAAGGGACGAAAGCCTTCACTCCCCGGCCGCTCGGACTGACATACGTGAGCACGGGGCAGAGGAAGGGATCATCGAATAGCAGACGGCGCATACTGACGGCTTCGTCGTAGGAGTCGAGGTTGTCCACATCTATCACGACCAGCCCGGAAGGGGATACGAAACACTTGCTGTTGCGGCGTGTGAAGGTGCCGCAGGGTGTCACGTAAGGCAGCAGTGTCGCTTTGGCAGTCCGCATGTCCGGAGCGTTGCGTACCTGAGTGGTCAGGAGTTTGAGATTCTCGTTGCAGGTAATCATTTGGAAGACCTGCTCCACGGAGACTTCGCAGAAGGGGAGGAGCGTGGGAGGAGTAACCATTCGTCCCTGTTCGTTCCTGACAGGAGCGATAGGTGGCATGAAATATGACATTCTGTACTGGTTTGGCATAATCTTTGTTGTTTACGGGTCAAAAACTTTTCTTCTTTCAAAACGTGCTTGATTTTCAAAACACGACGTGAAACTACGAAAAACAAAAAAATAGACGGTTCTGATATGTCAGAACCAATGTGAAAATAAATAACATACTAAGGTGTATTTTTAACAACTAATAGATATTGAACATGAAAAAGAACTTCAAACACGTCCTTCTAGGTACTTTTATCGATGAATCGCTTAAATGCGCAAACTTGACAATGACTCACTTATGCAAAGAAACCGGTATGGGGAAAGCCAGCTATGAGAATATAAAAAAGGGGAGGATATGAAACTGCACTACTACGAATCCATTCTGAACTTCTACTGTGACAGTCTGACGGAAGAGGAGCTGCTGGAGAAGATACACGAATGGACACTGCGGTATCTCTGGTATAGAAAGAAGCGCGAGGAGGAGGGTGGAAACGGGAATACCCGTGTGCGATAACGAAAACACAAAAAATAATGTTTGATTATACATAAAAAATACGGGGAATGCTTCGTAGTTCACAAATAATGATTAAATTTGCCGCGATTTGTAATGTTGAGTTTGCAAAATGACGAATAATACTATAAAGCATCTGGGTATTGTGGAAAACATACAGGGTTCTCATCTGTCGGTGAGGATCGTTCAGACATCGGCTTGCGCGGCTTGCAGCGTGAAGGGACACTGTTCCTCGGCAGACAGCAAGGACAAAATCATAGATATAATTGATACTGCTGCGGCTTCCTACCAGGTGGGGGAAAACGTAATGGTGGTCGGCGAAACGTCGATGGGAATGCAGGCGGTGGCCTTGGCATTCATTATCCCTTTCGTTCTTTTAATTTTTACATTGTTCCTTTTTATGGCACTGATAGAGAATGAACTGTATGCGGCACTTCTTTCTCTGGCTGTCCTTGTGCCTTATTACTACATTTTGTGGCTCAATAAAACGCGACTGAAACAAAAATTTTCATTTACTATAAAACCAATAAATAACTAAAACATTATGAATTTGATTCTGATTGCAGTGATTTCATTGGGAGCTATAGCGCTCGTGCTGGCCGCTATTCTTTATGTGGCTTCCAAGAAATTTGCCGTGTATGAAGATCCGCGGATTGCCCAGGTAGGGGAAGTGTTGCCCCAGGCAAATTGTGGTGGATGTGGCTATCCGGGTTGTAGCGGTTTTGCCGACGCTTGCGTCAAAGCCGGCTCGCTGGATGGAAAATTCTGCCCCGTAGGCGGACAACCTGTCATGGCTAAAATTGCTGATATCCTCGGACTGGCAGCCGGAGAGGCTGAACCGATGGTAGCAGTGGTGAGATGTAACGGAACGTGTGCCAACCGTCCGCGTATTAATCAATACGACGGTGCTAAGAGTTGTGCTATTGCCGCTTCGCTGTATGGCGGAGAGACGGGTTGTAGCTACGGCTGTCTGGGTTGTGGCGACTGTGTGGCTGCCTGCCAGTTTGACGCTATCCACATGAACCCGGAAACGGGACTTCCGGAAGTCGACGAGGCGAAATGTACCGCTTGCGGCGCCTGTGTGAAGGCTTGCCCGAAGGCGATCATTGAAATCCGTCCGCAAGGCAAGAAGTCGCGCCGCGTGTATGTCTCTTGTGTGAATAAAGACAAGGGCGCTGTGGCACGCAAGGCTTGCACGGTGAGCTGTATCGGTTGCGGAAAGTGCGTGAAGACGTGTCCGTTCGAAGCTATCACGCTGGAGAACAACTTGGCTTACATCGATCCTGACAAGTGTAAATCTTGCCGGAAGTGCGTGGAAGTATGTCCGCAGAATACCATTATCGAGTTGAACTTCCCGCCGCGCAAACCGAAGGAAGAAGCTCCGGCTGCTCCGAAAGAAACGGCTGAGGCTCCGAAAGTAACAGAATAATAACAGAATAAAATACAGAATTGTATGTTAAAGACATTTTCAATTGGTGGAGTTCATCCACACGAAAATAAATTGTCGGCACATCAACCTATCATTACGGCGGAAGTTCCTGCGAAAGCGGTTATTCTGCTGGGCCAGCATATTGGCGCACCTGCCAAACCGGTTGTTGCGAAAGGGGATGTGGTAAAGGTAGGCACACGGATTGCCGAACCTGCCGGCTTTGTTTCGGCAGCAATTCATTCTTCGGTCAGTGGTAAAGTGGCGAAGATTGATACGATAGTCGATGCCAGCGGTTATGCGAAACCTGCTATTTTCATTGATGTGGAAGGTGACGAATGGGAAGAAACAATCGACCGCAGCAAGACACTGGTGAAAGAATGCGATCTTTCGGCGGAAGAAATTGTGAAGAAGATTGCCGATGCCGGTATCGTAGGTCTGGGCGGTGCTTGTTTCCCTACACAGGTGAAACTGTGTCCTCCTCCTTCTTTCAAGGCGGAATGCGTGATTATCAATGCGGTGGAATGTGAACCGTATCTGACTGCCGATCATCAGCTGATGCTGGAACACGCGGAAGAAATCATGGTAGGCGTGTCTATCCTGATGAAAGCCGTGAAAGTGAATAAAGCGTTTATCGGAATCGAGAACAATAAGCCGGATGCAATTCAGTTGATGACGAAGGTAGCTTCCAGTTATGCGGGTATCGAAGTGGTGCCTTTGAAGGTGAAATATCCGCAGGGAGGTGAAAAGCAGCTGATTGACGCGATCACCAAACGTCAGGTGGCAAGCGGTGCGCTGCCTATCTCTACGGGGGCTGTCGTGCAGAATGTAGGTACGGCTTTCGCTGTTTATGAAGCGGTGCAGAAGAACAAGCCGTTGTTTGAGCGCGTGATTACGGTGACCGGAAAGTCGGTGGCCCGTCCGTCCAACTTCCTCGCCCGTATCGGTACGCCGATGAAGCAGTTGATCGACGCTTGCGGCGGTCTGCCGGAAGACACGGGAAAGGTGATCGGCGGTGGCCCGATGATGGGTAAGGCGTTGGTGAACATCGACGTTCCTACTGCGAAGGGCAGTTCCGGCATCCTGATTATGAACCGGAAGGAAGCCAAACGTGGTGAAGCACAAACCTGTATCCGTTGCGCGAAGTGCGTGAGTGCCTGTCCGATGGGACTGGAACCGTACTTGCTCGGAGCTTTGTCCGAAAACGGAGATTTTGAAACAATGGAAAAAGAAAGAATCATGGATTGTATCGAGTGCGGTTCCTGTCAGTTCACTTGTCCTGCCAACCGTCCGTTACTTGACTACTGCCGTCTGGGTAAAGGCAAGGTAGGCGCTATGATTCGTGCACGTCAAGCTAAAAAATAACGAATATGGAAAATAAATTAATCGTATCACTATCACCCCACGTTCATGGCGGAGACAGCGTACAGAAAAATATGTATGGCGTGCTGATCGCACTGATTCCGGCTTTTCTGGTGTCTCTTTATTTCTTCGGGCTGGGGGCTCTGATTGTCACGGCTACTTCGGTAGCAGCCTGTTTATTCTTCGAATGGGCGATCGTTAAATTCTTAATGAAGAAACCTGCTACAACCATTTGTGACGGTTCTGCTGTCATTACAGGTGTGTTGCTGGCATTCAATCTACCTTCCAATCTGCCTATCTGGATTATCATTCTGGGTGCACTGTTCGCAATCGGTGTAGGCAAGATGTCTTTCGGTGGTCTGGGCTGCAACCCATTCAACCCGGCATTGGCGGGACGTGTATTCCTGTTGCTTTCTTTCCCGGTGCAGATGACAACATGGCCGGTAGTAGGTCAGCTGACATCTTATATGGACGCTACCACCGGTGCTACTCCGCTGGCATTGATGAAACAGGCTATTCACGGCGATGCAAGTGCTTTGAGCCAGATACCTGATGCGCTGACTCTGTTTATCGGACAGAACGGCGGATGTATCGGTGAAGTAAGTGCGCTGGCACTGTTGCTCGGACTGGTATACATGCTCTGGAAAAAGATCATCACCTGGCATATTCCGGTTTCTATCATTGTGACTGTATTTGTATTTGCAGGCATTATGCACATGGTGGATCCCGAAAAGTATGTTTCTCCGATATTGCAACTACTCTCCGGAGGTCTGATGCTGGGAGCTGTCTTTATGGCAACCGACTATGTGACTTCTCCGATGAGCAAGAAAGGTATGCTGATTTACGGTGTTTGTATCGGTCTGCTGACGGTGGTTATCCGTCTGTTCGGTGCATATCCCGAAGGTATGTCATTCGCCATCCTGATTATGAATGCGTTCACTCCGCTGATTAACACCTATTGTAAACCTAAACGCTTTGGGGAGGTAGCGAAGAAGAAATGAAAAAGTTACAATCATCTTTAAAGAATATGTTGCTGGTACTTACGGGCGTTACAGCTGTTTCCGTAGCGTTGCTGGCTTATGTGAACGAACTGACGAAAGGCCCTATTGCCGAAGCGAATGCAAAGACGCTGAACGAGGCCTTGAAAAAGGTGCTTCCTGAATATACCAATAATCCGGTAGCCGAAAGCGATACTGTTTTCAGCGAGAAAGACGGAAAGAAAATCGTGGATTTCATTATCTATCCGGCCAAGAATGGCGAAAAGTGGGTAGGTTCTGCCGTTGAAGCCAAGTCAATGGGATTTGGCGGTGAACTGAAAGTGCTGGTGGGCTTTGATGCTGAAGGCAAGATTTATAACTACTCTTTATTGGCGCACGCTGAAACTCCGGGATTGGGTTCGAAAGCGGACAAATGGTTTGGAGCTTATGATCCTGCAAAGAACGAAAAACCGGTATCTCACGAAGAAAGTGCAAAGTCTATTTTGGGCATGAATCCGGGAGAGACTCCATTGGCTGTGACCAAAGACATGAATGGACAGGTAGATGCTATCACGGCTTCTACTATCACTTCACGTGCTTTCCTGAATGCGGTGAATGCTGCTTATCAGGCATATAAAGGCGGTGAGGTGGATACGAATTCCGGAGCTTCCCAGAAAAATGAACCGGCTGTTGCGCCGGAAGGTGAAGCAGCTGCTAATGACACTAATAACTAAGAAAGGAGGAGACAGTTATGAATAATTTTAAAGTAATGATGAACGGGATTATCAAAGAGAATCCTATTTTTGTGCTCCTGCTCGGTATGTGTCCTACACTGGGTACGACATCATCGGCAATCAACGGTATGGGTATGGGACTGGCCACTATGTTCGTCCTGATTTGCTCGAACGTGGTAATTTCATCTATCAAGAATCTGATTCCGGATATGGTACGCATCCCTTCATTTATCGTGGTGATCGCGTCATTCGTGACACTGTTGCAGATGATAATGCAAGCATACGTGCCCGATCTGTATGCTACTCTCGGGCTTTTCATTCCGCTGATCGTAGTAAACTGTATCGTATTGGGACGTGCGGAAGCTTTCGCAGCGAAGAACAATCCGCTGGCTTCTATGTTTGATGGTATCGGTATGGGATTTGGTTTTACCATTGCCCTGACTCTGTTGGGTGCCGTACGTGAATTCCTCGGAACAGGTAAGATATTTAATCTGACCATTCTGCCGGAAGAATACGGAATGCTGATCTTTGTTCTGGCTCCGGGTGCCTTTATCGCTTTAGGTTATCTGATTGCCATTATTAATAGTCTGAAGAAAGCCTAACTCTATTAAATAAGAAAAGAATATGGAATATATATTGATATTTATCTCGGCAATCTTTGTAAACAACATTGTGTTGTCGCAGTTCCTGGGAATCTGTCCGTTCCTGGGTGTTTCCAAGAAGGTGGAAACAGCGATGGGTATGAGTGCGGCAGTTGCTTTCGTACTGACTATCGCTACCATCGTTACATTCCTGATTCAGAAGTTTGTGTTGGATGCTTTCGGATTGGGATACTTGCAGACAATCACTTTTATCCTGGTCATTGCCGGACTGGTGCAGATGGTGGAAATCATTCTGAAGAAAGTTTCTCCTTCTTTGTATCAGGCACTGGGCGTGTTCCTGCCGCTGATTACAACCAACTGTTGTATTCTGGGTGTGGCAATCCTGGTCATCCAGAAAGACTTTGACTTGCTGACAGGAGTGGTGTATGCGTTCTCCACTGCTATCGGCTTCGGTCTGGCGCTGGTACTGTTTGCCGGATTACGCGAGCAGATGAGTCTTGTGAAGGTACCGAAAGGGATGCAAGGCACTCCGATTGCTTTGATTACCGCAGGTTTGCTGGCTATGGCATTCATGGGTTTCTCAGGCGTCGTGTAAAAGACTGAGTTGATAATTAAGATAAAGGGCCGGAAACTCTGTCATGTGGTAATACGCAGACAGTTCGTTTCCGGCTTTTTTCTTTATACCGGGTTTATACCAGATTGGATTTCCATCATACCAAATCGCCCGCAGATCATCCCTTAAGCATCTTCCTGCGAAGAAAATTGAAATAGTTTATTGCATTTTCATTTTATTTCCATACATTTGTACCTCAAACAAACTGAAAACCGAAAAACTAACC
>ERZ772819.481-NODE-481-length-34324-cov-6.335639_pt1 | contig 34324 bp, 29 predicted proteins | sample MGYA00580860_ERZ772819 | MGnify/ENA primary metagenome ERZ772819 (study PRJEB29015, sample SAMEA2737683) | human gut metagenome | biome: human gut; feature: human-associated habitat; material: faeces | place: China | collected 2012 ...
ATAGAAAAAATAATGAAATTTACAGAATTAACAAAAGAAGAAATCGAGAAATTGAAATAAAAGTCAAATAGGAATAAAATAAAAAATTAATATAAATTACAGCCCAGTACAAAATGTAACAATTTTGTACTGGGCTGTAATTGTAACAACAAATTAACGTTTTTTCTTTAATTCTCCAAAAAATATTGTAAAATTCCCCAACTTGGTGTAAAATACGAATAACCGTAAATAATAATAGGAGGCAAAACAAAAATATGAGATTTGTAACAGACGAAAAATCAAAACAAGAATACAAAAAATTTTTAGAAACAAACGAAAGATGTAACTTTCAACAATCATTAGAATGGGCAGAAGTAAAAAAACCAAACTGGAAACCAGAAGTAATACTAGCAGAAGACGAAAACAAAAACATCATAGGATCACTATGTGTATGGATTAGAAAAATGCCAATATTTGGAAACATGATGTATGCATCAAGAGGTCCAGTATGTGACATTCACGATATAAAAGTAATGAAACAATTAACAGATGGAGCAAAAGAACTAGCAAACAAATACAATGCATTTGTTTTAAGAATAGAACCAGACATATTAAAAGAAGACCAAGACTTTAGAAACATAATAACAAATCTAGGCTACCAAATAAAAGATGATGCAAAAGACTTTAAAGATGAAATACAACCAAGATTTGTATTTAGACTAGATATAAAAGACAAAACAGAAGAAGAGGTAATGGCTGGATTTCACCAAAAATGGAGATATAATATTCGTTTAGCAGGTAGAAAAGGTGTAGTAATAAAAGAAGGAACAAGAGAAGATTTAAAAGACTTCCACAAAATAATGATAGAAACAGGAAACAGAGATGGTTTCATAACAAGACCACTAGAATACTTTGAAAAAATGTATGATAACATGGTACCAGGTGGCCATATGAAATTATTAATGGCATATTATGAGGACAAGCCAATATCTGGAGTAATACCAATTTTCTATGGAAATAAAACATGGTATTTATATGGAGCAAGTAGTAATCAACATAGAAACTTAATGCCAAATTATCTACTACAATGGGAAATGATAAAAATGGCAATAGCAAGACATGATGATATATATGACTTTAGAGGAGTATCAGGAGTTGTAGATGAAAATCATCCACAATACGGATTATATAGATTCAAAAAAGGATTTGGAGCAACATTTACAGAATTTATAGGAGAAATTTACATTCCATTCAAACCATTAACATATAAATTATATAAATTTTCTGAAAAAACATTTAGAACATTAAGACAAATCAAAAGAAAAATAACAAAATAGTAGGAGGAAAATTTGAAAGCGGTAATAATTGAAAAAAAAGATTTACGTTATAATATAGAAAAAATAAAAGAATATGCTAATAAAAATTTGCCTGATGATAATGGAAATAAAGTAAAAATAATAGCTGTTGTAAAAGCAAATGGTTGTGGACTTGGAATAGTTGAATTTACAAAGTTCTTAATAGATAATGGAATAGATTTTTTTGCAGTTGCAACACTTGAAGAAGCCTTGCAATTAAGAAATGCAGGAATTAAAGAAAAAATATTAATGTTATCATCAACAGCAATAAAAGAAGATGTAAAAACTTTAATAGAAAACAATATTATATTAACAATAGGTTCAAAAGAATCTGCTGAAGTTGCTGAAGAAATAGGACAAGAATTAAATAGAACAGTAAAGGCTCATATAAAAATAGATACGGGATTTGGAAGATACGGATTTGTTTATACTAATAGAGAAGAAATGATTAAAACAATAAAAGAAATGAAAAATATAAAAATAGAAGGAACATATACACATTTTTCAAATTCCTATTATGATGACCAATATACACAAACACAATTTAAACGTTTTATAGATTGTATTGAAGTTTTAAAAATGAATGAAATAGAAACAGGAATGTTACACGTGTGTAACACATCAGCATTTATAAAATTCCCACAAATGCATTTAAATGCAGTAAGAATAGGCTCAGCATTTACAGGAAGAATATCATTTAAAAATAACATGGGATTAAGAAAAATAGGATATCTAAAATCAAATGTATCTGAAATAAAAGAACTTCCTGAAAAGTTTAATATTGGTTATTCTAACACATATACAACAAAGAAAAAAACAAAAGTTGCAATTATTCCGTGTGGCTATATGGATGGTGTAAATATAGAAACAGGAAGAGATATGTTTAGAAAAGTTGATAAATTAAGATATATAGTAAGAGACATAAAAGATGCATTTAAAAAGCAACAATTATATGTTAATATAAATGGTCAAAAATGTCCTATATTAGGAAGAATAGGAACATATCACGTAACTGCTGATATAACCGGAAAAAATATAAATATAAATGATGAAGCAATATTTAATGTAAGTTTAAAACACGTTGATAGTGGTCTAAGAAGGGAGTGGAAATAATTGGAACAAGAAACTCAAAATCAAAAATTAGGTTTTTTAAAAAAAATATGGTATTCAATAGATAAAATAGAAAAATATGGTGAAATGTCTGCACAAGGCTTTCCAAGAGCCATAAGCTATTTGTTTCAAATTATAATAATATTAGCATTAATAGTAGCTGGAACAACCCTATATCAAACTAGAAATGCTATAAACAAAGTAGCACAATTTGTAAAAGATGAAATTCCTAATTTTACATATTCAGATAATGAATTGAAATTAGAAAATAATGAAGTAATAACAAAAGAACAAGAGTATTTAGGAAAAATAATAATAGACACAAATACAGAAAATCAAGAAGAAATAGATAAATATATAAATGAAATATCAGAAGAAACTGGCGGATTAATTATATTAAAAAATAGAGTTATAATAAAACAAGTTGGAATGACAGGAACATTAAATTATAACTACGAAGATTTAGTAAATCAAATAGGAATGTCTAATTTTGACAAAGAACAAGTAATCGAATTTGTTACAGGAACACAAATGATATCAATTTACTTAGGATTATTTAGCATATTATTAATGTCTGCGATTTCTGTATACTTTATAAATACAATATTAAATGTCGTTCTTGTAAGTATATTTGGTTACTTAGCAACATTAATTACAAAAATGAAAATGAGATATGTTGCAATATTAAATATGGCAATTTATTCAATAACTTTACCAACAATATTGCAAATGTTATATGTAATAGCAAATCAATTATTTGGAATACAAATAAAATATTTTGATGTAATGTATATATTAGTATCATGTATTTATATGATTGCAGCAATATTTATATTAAAATCAGATTTTACAAAAAAACAAGAGCAATTATCTGAAGTTGTAGAAGTTCAAAAACAAGTAAAAGAAGAATTAAAAGAAAACGAAGAAAACAAACAAGAACCTGAAAAAAAGAAAGATAAAAAGAAAAAAGAAGACAAAAAACAAGAAGATAAAGAGGATGGAAATGAAGGGCAAGAACCAGAAGGTTCAAATGCTTAAATAAAAAAGGAGCATATACAATATGGAAAACAATAAAAACAAACCTAAAAAAGAAAAACTAATTTTATCATTAAGTATATTAGCTGTACTTATACTAATATTAGTTGGAATGATGATATTTTATATAACAAAAAATCAAAATTCAGATGATAAAACATTAGCATATACAGATTTAATAAAAGAAATGTCATATGGAAATATAGAAAAAATAGAAATGACAGTAGGAAGCACTAGTGTAAAAGTCAAAATAAAAAATAATGATACAGAGAAAAAAGCTATTGTACCAAATACACAAGCATTTATAGAATTAGTACAACAAAAAGTAGCAGAAGGTAATGAAATTGAATTAGTACAAAAACCAAAAAGTGTATTAACACAAATACCAACAACATTATTTAGTTTATTACCAACAATAATTATGGTTGCATTATTTATAATGATATTTAAAATGCAAGGCCTTGGAGAAAAAGGACAAGTTTATGAAGAAACAGAAAGAAAAACAAAAATAAAATTCAAAGATGTTGCAGGTTTAGATGAAGAAAAAGAAGAACTTGTAGAAATAGTAGATTTCTTAAAAAGACCAGAAAAATTCACAAAAATGGGAGCAAAAATTCCAAAAGGTGTACTTTTATATGGTAAACCAGGAACTGGAAAAACGTTAATTGCAAAAGCAATTGCAGGAGAAGCAAATGTACCATTTATATCAATGAGTGGATCAGAATTTATAGAAATGTTTGCTGGACTTGGAGCATCAAGAGTAAGAAAATTATTTGAAAAAGCAAGAAAATTATCACCATGTATAGTTTTCATAGATGAAATTGATGCAATTGGAGCAAGAAGAACATCAAATAGTGGAGCAGAAACAGAAAATAATCAAACTTTAAATCAATTATTAGTTGAAATGGACGGATTTAGTTCAGAAGAAACAATTATAGTATTAGCAGCAACAAATAGACCAGAAATGCTTGATAAAGCATTATTAAGACCAGGTAGATTTGATAGACAAATAACTATTCCAGTACCAGACTTAAAAGGAAGATTAGAAATTTTAAAAATTCATAGTGAAGATAAAAGATTATCAGACAATGTTAATTTAGAAAGCATAGCAGAAGACACTGCAGGATTTACAGGTGCAGAACTTGCTAATATTTTAAATGAAGCAGCAATTATTGCAACAATAAATAAACACGAAGAAATAGAAAACTCTGACATAGAAGAAGCGGTGAAAAAAGTAACAGTTGGACTTGAAAAGAAAACAAGAGTATATTCAGAAAAAGACAAGAAACTTACAGCATATCATGAAGCTGGACATGCAGTAGTTAGCAAATATCTACCAACACAAATGGATGTAAAAGAAGTATCTATAATTCCAAGAGGTGTTGCTGGTGGTTATACAATGTATAAATCAGATGAAGATAAATACTATATGTCAAGAACAGAAATGCAAGAAAAATTAATTGCATTACTAGGTGGTAGAGCAGCAGAAAAACTAGTATTAGATGATATCTCTACAGGAGCAAGTAATGATATAGAAGTTGCTACAAAAATTGCAAGAGAAATGGTAACAAAATATGGTATGAGTGATAACTTAGGACCTATAGATTTCCAAGGAAGAGACCAAAATGATTATATGATTTTTGGAGAAAATATTGGAGATAAAATAGGACAAGAAGTTAAAAATTTAATAGATATAGCTTATAATGATGCTCAAAAATTATTAATAGAACATAGAGATAAATTAGATATAATAGCTCAAACTTTATTAAAACAAGAAAAAATAAATGAAGAAGAATTTAAGAAAATATTTGAATAAAAGAAAAACCCCTAGAGTATTACTCCAGGGGTTGACTTGTTCGATTTTTTACTTATTACATTTTTGTCATTATAAATGACCAAAAATCATTAAAATCTTTTTGAGTGGTGAATGAAATAGTATCTTCATTCATAATAAAGCCATTATATCTTTTGGCTGCTTCAAAGATTTCCTGTTTTACCATTGCAATGGTATCACATTGAATAGATTTTATAACAGGTTTTATAAAATCTGAACAAGTACAGACGATTGTATCTCTTTTCATAAAAACAACCTCCTATAACTAGAGAATACTTTTCTCAACAAGTAGAACTAAAAACTTGTGACGTTGAGTGTCATCAAAACAGCGAACATCAATTTCTTCATCACTTCCTGTTGTAACTGCTAGCCCGATAGAATTAGCATACTTCTTAATTAAATCTTTGTCTGCTGTTAAATTTGGAAAATTTTCAAAAGTCATTACTGGTGGAGTGTCTCCATTACTAAGATTAATTATTGTTATGACCAGCCGTTTTATGGTTGGCATTGCATTTGATGCCATACAATCTCCTTTCTTTTTCAAAGTACAAAATTTTTTGTTACATAATAAGTATAACATAAAATACAACAAAAATCAAACAATATTACAAACATATTACAATTAGTTAATATTTGTATTACACGTATTGCAAATAGAATAACAAAAATATAAAATTATAAAATATATAAAGAAATAAAAAGGAGGGCATACAATGGAAAGTCAAAAAATAAAAGATATAGAAGAATTACAAAAAATTGCAAAAAAAATAAGAAAAGGAATAATAGAAGAAGTATATAGTAGCCAATCAGGACATCCAGGAGGTTCATTATCAATAGCAGATATATTAACAGTATTATATTTCTATGAAATGAATATAAATCCTGAAAATCCAAAAGATGAAAATAGAGATAGATTAGTATTATCAAAAGGACATTGCTCACCAGCATTATATGCAACATTGGCAAATAGAGGATTTTTTGATGTAGAAGAACTAAAATCATTTAGAAATATCAACGGAAAATTGCAAGGGCACCCAGATATGAAAAACATACCAGGAGTAGATATGACAACAGGTTCATTAGGTCAAGGATTATCAGATGCAAATGGAATGGCAATAGCTGGAAAATTAGACAATAAAGATTACAGAGTATATTGTATATTAGGAGATGGAGAAATAGAAGAAGGTCAAATTTGGGAAGCTGCAATGGCATCAAATAAATATAAGTTAGATAATCTATGTGTAATTGTAGATAACAATAATTTGCAAATAGATGGAACAATAGAAGAAGTAATGAGTTCATATCCAATAGATGAAAAATTTAAAAGCTTTGGATTTCAAATTATAAATATTGATGGAAATGATATAGAAGAAATAATAAAGGCATTTGATGTAGCAAAAAATGTAAAAGAAAAGCCAACTTGTATAATTGCAAAAACAGTAAAAGGAAAAGGGGTTTCTTTTATGGAAAATAAGGTTGAATGGCATGGAAAAGCTCCAAATGAAGAACAATATAAGCAGGCGATGGAAGAATTAGAAAATTAAAAGTAAAACTTTAGAAAAAAATCCCAATAATAAAAAATACTTGTCAAAAATAATTAGATATGTTAATATATAATCATACTAAAAGTAAAACAAAAGAAAAGGAGTACAAAATATGAAAAGTGCTGAAACTCTTGAAGGAGTACACACACACATACACACACACAGGTAGTCTAAATAATAAAAGAATAAACATAATAAAAAAAGATAGGAATATTAATCCAGTACCAATATTAGATACTGGTTAATATTGCTGTCTTTTTGTGTTGTTTATAATAAATAAAAAATTAAAATGAAAGGAAAAGAAATATGGAGAAAATAATAAATAATAAAGGTATAACATTAGTGGCGTTGGTAATAACTATAATTATATTATTAATATTAGCGGGAATAAGCATTCAAGCAATAACAAATACAGGATTATTTGCAAATGCCAAAAAAGCAAAAGAAAAATCAATGGAAGGACAGCTAAAAGAAGAAATAAGTTTAGCAATACAATCAATACAAACAGAAGAAATCTATAAAGGAAATAGTGTAACATTAGAAACATTAGCAGGAGGGCAATTAGAAAAAGAATTAAAAGACATAACAGCAGAATTAGCAGACGGAGAAATAAATGGAGAATATAAAGATTATGAATATACTATAGATGATAAGTTTAATGTTACAATAAATGGACCAATAACAGGAGTAAGAATAAAAGGAATTGCAGAAGTTCAAACAGGTTATGTGTTTGAAGGAAACACAGTAGAGATAAAAGTAACAGCAAGTATAACAGAAGGAACAATAACAGGAATAGAAGCACCAGAAGAAGCAACAATAAAAACAGATACAAGTGCAACAGAAAAAGTATATACAGTAAATAAAAATGGAGCATATGTATTTAAAATAACCAGTGATGCTGGAAAAACCAAAAATATAACAGCAAAAGTAGAAAATATATTAGCTGCACCACAAATAACAGTAAGTGAAGTGAAAAAAGATAGTTTTAAAATAAATGTAGAAAACAATTATCCAGAAGGAGCAATAACAGAATATAGATATTCAGTAGGAGGAACAGTAAAACAACAAGGAACAACAGATAAAAGCTATGCGGTAACAGGATTAAGTGAAGATACAGAATATAGTAATATAAAAGTAGTTGCATATATAAATAGTGTAAGTAAAGAAAGTAATACAGAAAAAGTAACAACAGAAATGAAAGATGGAATAGCATATACTTGGGATGAGATAGCAGAAATGGCAAAAGCGATATCAAATGATAGCTCAATAACAGATGATACAGAAACAGTAACAGTAAATGGGAAAACATTAAAAGTAGGACAAATGAAAAGATTAGATGGAAAAAAGGTAAGAATATTAGGATTTAATCATGACGAATTAGTAGATCCATCAGCTTATGGAACAACAACATTAACAGGAAAAGCAGGAATAAGTTTTGAATATGTAGATTTTTTAACATCAGCACAAATGAATAGTAGTGATACTAGTTCAGGAGGTTGGAACTCTTCTGAACTAAGAAGAACATTAAATGGAACAACATATAATTCATTAAGTATAAAAAGTAATATAAAGAAAGTAAAGAAGGATTATATACCAACATATGATGCGGCATCAACACAAAAAACAGAGGATTATTTATGGTTATTATCATGTGGAGAAATATGGGATAATGGTGATAAAGCTAATTACAGAGGTTATGCAATAGCAACAGAAGGAAAACAATATAAATACTATAAAATGAATTTAGGAAGTACAAACTTTGATTCTTCAAACGATATCACAAAAAAACCAAGTACAAGCAATTCAGACTTGTGGTGGCTTCGTTCGCCTAGTTACACCCATAGCGGCCATTTCTGCCGAGTGCGCTCTTACGGCTATTGCGGCAGTGGCCTAGCTACCACCTATTACGGGGTTGCCCCTGGCTTTTCAATCTAGTATCATTATGCAAATTACTATAAAATGCACTTAACATAAAAAATACAGTAATAAAAAAAAGAAAAAATATATCAGCCCTCTGAAAAGAGGGCTTTGCAAAAGGAGGAATAGTAGTTTGTCAGTATATGTGAGTAAAAGAAATGAAAGCAAAATAGAATTTCTTGAAACAGCAAGAAAATTTCCAAAACCAGTTGACAGCTCAGTAAAAAAATGGTAAAATTAATAACTGTAATCCGCTTAGTCAAGGTTCATAAACACTAATTAAATTTAGTTACCTGTATAAAAGGATTAGCGAGTATACGATAAGGGAGGTGCATTTTAGATGTACGCAATAATTGAAAGTTGTGGAAAACAATACAAAGTATCAGAAGGAGATGTTGTATTTTTCGAAAAACTAGATGCAGAGGAAGGTAAAAAAGTTACTTTTGATAAAGTTGTTCTAGTATCAGATGAAGGAAAAGTACAAGTTGGAAATCCTTATGTTAAAAGTATGAAAGTTGAAGGAAAAGTTGTTTCACACGGTAAAGGTAAAAAAATCATTGTTTTCAAAATGAAAGCTAAAAAGAACTACAGAAGAAAACAAGGACATAGACAACCATATACAAAAGTTGAAATAACAGCTATCAAATCAACAGCAAGAAAAACAGCTGCAAAAGCTGAAGAAAAAGTAGAAGCTTAATTATAAAAAGCCTACATATTAATTAAATGAATTTAATTAAGAAATAAATAAAATATGAGTTAATTAAAAAGAGATTTTAATTACCTAAGCGAAAGGAGTGAGAAATAAATGGCACATCATAAAGGACAGGGAAGTACAGATAACGGTAGAGACAGTGAGTCAAAGAGACTTGGTGTGAAAAGAGCAGATGGTCAATTTGTTTTAGCCGGAAATATTTTAGTAAGACAAAGAGGAACAAGAGTATATCCAGGAGTTAATGTAAAAAAAGGTAGTGATGATACTCTATATGCAGTAGTAGACGGAACAGTTAAGTTTGAAAGAAAGGGTAGAGATAAGAAACAAGTTAGTGTTTACCCAGTAGAAGCATAACTGAAATAAGCTCGAAATTTGTCGAACGATTTATGTTGAAATTAAACAGAAAATATGATAATATAGGACTATACATTATTTGTCAATGTATAGTCCTATAAATTTTAAATCAAAACAACTTAGGAAAGACAAAAATAAATATAAAAAAATCCCACAAATATCATAGAAAATAGGAAAAAGGAGGTTAATACAAAAAAGTAAACAAAAGAATTTTAAAAATATGAATTTACCATAGAAAAAACATTGACAAATAAATAAAATACGATTATAATAAAGGAGATGAAGTAATATAGAAATTTTTACTTATGGAGATTATCTAAAATATAAAGATATTTTAAAAGATTCCCCAATATCAAAATTATCAGACCAAAGAGAAAGCTACAATATAACAAATAAACACGACAAAATATTTAGAACAATATTAGATAAAAAAGAAGAAGCAGTATCACTAATAAATCAGGCAATAAAAGCAAAACTAAAAGCAGAAGAAATAGAAAAATACACAAGTAGCTTTGTAAACAAAATATTTCAAAATAGAGAAGCAGACATAGTATACAAATATAAAAATAAAAACATATTTTTCTTAATAGAACATCAAACCAAAATAGACTATTCAATGCCATACCGAATATTAGAATACGAAACAGAAATAATGAAAAGTGCAATAGATATAAGGAAAGTAAAAAATAAAGAATATAAATTACCATTAGTAATCCCAATAGTTTTGTACACAGGCAAGAAAAAATGGGATGCCAAAAGATATCTAGAGGAAAGCCAAGAAACATTAGATGGTGTAAAAATAAAAGCAGGAAACTATAATTTAGTAGATATCAATGATTTTACAAAAGAAGAATTATTACAAGAAAAAACACTAATCTCCAAAATGATGTTACTAGAAAAGAGTGAAAGCACAGAAGAGTCAATAGAGATGCTAGAAAAAATAATACCAAATACAAATAAGGAAGAAAAGGAATTATTAAAAAGAGTAATCTCAATACTATTTGGAGAAAAAATAGGAGAAGAAAAAACAAAAGAATTAATAGAAAAAATAGATGGAGGTGAAGAAAAAATGTTAGCATTAGTAGATATGATAAGAAACGAAAATAAAATGTATATAAACATGGGAAAGAAAGAAGGCAGAAAAGAAGGTAGAAAAAATAGAAATATAGAAATAGCACAAAAACTTCTAAAAATAAAAATGCCAATATCACAAATAAGTGAAGTTACAGAACTAACAGAAAAAGAAATAGAAAAATTAAAACAATAATAAAATAAAACAAAAACAAATCCATTTTTTCTAAATATAAGAGAAAATGGGTTCTTTTGTTACATTTTTAAAAGAATATTACAAAAGTATTAAATGTATATTACAATTTTATTAATTCTATTGACATTAAATGAAAAAGGAATAAAATAGTAGCATAGGAGTAAAACAATATGAGAATTATCAGTGGAAGTGCTAGAGGAACAAATTTATTTACATTAGATGGATTAACCACAAGGCCAACTTTAGATAGAGTAAAAGAATCACTTTTTAATATAATTCAAAATGAAATACCAGAAAGTGTTTTTTTAGATTTATTTTCAGGTAGTGGTGCAGTAGGATTAGAATCTGCAAGCCGAGGAGCCAAAAAAACAATCTTATGTGATAAATCAAAAGATGCAATAAAAATTATAAATAAAAATATAGAAAAAACTCATTTGAAAGAAAAAGTAGAATTGTACAATGTGGATTATAAAGAACTTATAAAAAATAAACTAAAAGAAAAAATAGATATTGTATACATAGACCCACCTTACGATTCGGATTTTGCTGTAGATGCAGTAAAATTATTAATAGAAAACAAATTAGTTGATGAAAAAACGTTAATTATTATAGAAACAGACCAAGAAAAACGAATACTAAAACAATTAGAAAATGAAAAATTAAAAATACAAATAACAGATAAAAGAAAATATGGAAGGGCAATAATTATTTTCTTAAAATTAGAAGAAAGCCAAAATTAGAAAGGGGTAAAACCATGGAAATATTTACATTATTAGAATCTTTAGAGGATGTTATAGAAAGAAGTAGAAGTCTACCATTCTCTGCGAAAGGAATTGTAGACAAAGAAGAAATTTTAGATTTAATTAAGGAAATAAGATTGAAACTTCCAGATGAACTAAAACAAGCAAAATGGGTAAAAGAAGAAAGACAACGTATTTTAGTAGAAGCACAAAAAGAAGCAGATGGAATTGTTAAAGAAGCAGAAAATAGAATAATTTCAATGATTGATGAACATGAGATAACAAGAAAAGCTTATGAGCAAAAGAAAGAAATAATAGAAAATGCAAATGAAAGATCAAGAGAAATTTCTAATGGAACAAAAGAATATGCAGATGAATTATTACAACACACAGAGGAAGTTCTAACAACAACCTTAGGAAATTTAGAAAAAAATGTTGCAGAAGCATTAAAATTAATGGAAATATCTTTAGAAGATACAATAAAAACTGTTCAAAACAGTAGAAAAGAATTAAAATAATAAAAATACAAAAAGGAGGGAAATGGGGGCCGGATTATTTCCCCTCCTTTTTCCGTTAAATGACAATAAAATTGGAGGAATAAGTTTGAAAAATAATTGTAAAATACAATATTTTTAATCAAATTTTGTGTCTTGTAAGAAAGGAATGTTAGTAAAAATGGCAAAAAGAAAATCAAATAAAAAAGGAAAAAAAAATACCAAAAAAACCGCATCAAATATTGATTTAGCAGTAGTTGCATTAATAGTTATAAGTATTTTATTAGGTGTATTGATATATGCTAAATCAGGTGTTATAGGAGTAAAACTAAATGAGATTTTAGGCGGTATGATGGGAATAATAAAATATGTATTACCAATTGGAATATTTGCAATGGCAATAAAAATGGCAATAGATGATGATGAATATTTAAGTTCAAAATTAGCTCAATGTGCAATCTTATTAATAAGCTTTGCAGTACTTATGTGTGTATATCAAGTAAATGTTGGAAATTTAACAATAGACAAAAGCTTATCTGAAGTTGTAAAAGATTCATATGCATTAGGAACACAAGAAAAAGGTGGAGGAGCATTAGGAGCTATACTTGCAGTGCCACTTGTAAAACTATTAGGACCAATTGGAGCAATAATTTTATGTGTAGGTATTGTAATAATTTTAGCAGTATTTGTATTTGGTATAAACGCATCAGAAATTATAAATAATTTTATAGAAAAATCACAAGAAAATAGAGAAGAAAGATTAGAACAAAAACAAAAAAATAAAGAAGAACAATTGAAAATGAGACAAGAAATGCTTGAAGAAAAAAGAAAAGCAAGAGAACAAGCAAGACAAGAAGCTTTAGCTGATAATAGTGTTGGAGAACAAATAAAAATAAACTTTGGTGGAAGATTAATTGATGATGATGCAAAAGGTGGAAAAGTTAAATATAGCCATGAAGGAGAAGATTTAACACCATTAACAAAAGAAACTAAAAAACAAAAAATGCAAGAAATTAAAGAAAATAATCAACCAGATGTAATAGAAAATAACTTATTTAAGCAAGAAGAACAAAAGAAAGAAGACAAAACAAAAGAAGTATTACAACTAGAACATGCAATGGTAGTAGAAGATGAAAACTATGAATATCCTCCAATAGAATTATTAGGAAAACCAGCTAAAAAAGCATTAAAGGGTGGAGCAAAAGCATTAACAGATACAGCAACAAAATTACAAAAAACATTATATAGTTTTGGAGTATCAGCAAAAGTAGAAAATGTATCGGTAGGACCTGCAATTACACGTTATGAATTAAAACCAGCAGAAGGGGTTAGAGTAAGTAAAATAGCCAACTTAGCTGATGATATAGCTTTAAATTTAGCAGCAGAAACAATAAGAATAGAAGCACCAATTCCAGGAAAACAAGCAGTTGGAATTGAAGTACCAAACAAAGAAAAAGAAGCAGTTCACTTAAGAGAAGTATTAGAAAGTGAAGAATTCCAAAATAATAAATCAAAACTTACAGTAGCATTAGGAAAAGATGTTGCTGGAAATATACAATTAGCGGATATAGCAAAAATGCCACACGTTTTAATAGCTGGTTCAACAGGTTCAGGAAAGAGTGTATGTATTAATACAATAATTTCAAGCATAATATATAATGCCAAACCAAGTGAAGTAAAATTAGTAATGGTTGACCCAAAAGTAGTAGAACTTTCAGTTTATAATGGAATACCACATCTATTAATCCCAGTTGTAACAGACCCTAAAAAAGCTGCAGGTGCACTTGCTTGGGCTGTACAAGAAATGGATGATAGATACAATAAATTTGCACAAAAAGGTGTAAGAGATTTAAAAGGTTATAATAAAGCTATAGAAAAAGAAGAAGGGGTAGGAAAATTACCACAAATAGTAATTATAGTAGATGAGCTTGCAGATTTAATGATGGTAGCTGCCAAAGATGTTGAAGAGGCTATATGTAGATTAGCGCAAAAAGCTAGAGCGGCAGGAATGCATTTAGTAATAGCAACACAAAGACCATCAGTAGATGTAATTACAGGTTTAATTAAAGCAAATATACCATCAAGAATAGCATTTGCGGTATCTTCACAAGTTGACTCAAGAACAATTTTAGACTCTGTTGGAGCTGAAAAATTACTAGGAAAAGGAGATATGTTATTCTTCCCATCTGGCGCACCAAAACCATTAAGAGTCCAAGGTGCATTTGTATCAGATGAAGAAGTTGAAAAAATAGTAGACTTTGTAAAACAAAATGGAACAGCTACATATAGTGAAGATATATTAGAAAGCATAGAAAAAAATAATAAAACAGATAAGGAAATAGCTCAAGAAGCAGATGAAGATGATGAAACAGACCCATTCTTAATGGATGCAATAGAAACAGTAGTAGAAACAGGTCAAGCCTCAACATCATTTATACAAAGAAGATTTAAAGTAGGCTATGCAAGAGCAGGAAGAATAATAGACCAAATGGAAGAAAGAGGAATAATATCAGGTTACCAAGGAAGTAAACCAAGAGAAGTATTAATGTCAAAGGAAAGACTAGAAGAACTAAAAATGGGAACAAATACAAGCTTACCAGAAGAAAATGAATAAAAAAGAAAGGAGAGAAAATGTTAGCAAAAAAACAAAACTTTTTAGAAAAAATAGTAAAAAGAAATTACAATAATGAATTAGAAAAACTATTAGAAGAAAAACAATTTGAAGAAAATGCTAAAAGCACTCTCCTAAATATTTTATATAAAATAGAGACAGGTTACAAAGATATAGAAACAGTAAAAAAAGACATAGAAACAAAAGAAGAATATATTGAAAATTTAATGGGAATTATAAAAAACAATTGTAATTCAATCAAAATTCTAAAAATGTCAGAACAAAATAATCAAATTCCAGAAAATAGAACTTACATAATAGATAAAGAAAATAAAGAAATAATAGCTTACCCAATAGAAAGAAAAGTTCTATATGCAATAGCAAAAATAGGAAAAAAAGAAAAAATTATAAAAGACAACTATTTTTTAATAGATGAAACAATATCAGATTTAATAAATACAGGAAATAATATACACATGGTTGAGCCATTACGTGATTTTAATGGCTATTCGTGGACTACAATACCACAAGAAATTGAGAGTATAGACCATAATTTAATATATCAAAATTTAAGAATTTTAGTAGGACATAAATTTTTAAATAAATGGATTAGAAGCAATGAATTTATGATAGACTATTTTGAAGAATTTAAAGAAGAATTAGAAAATAAATATGGGGTAGAAGATAAAAAAAAGATTATAGACTTGCTAGCAGAAATTTCAGTATTATTAGAACTAAAATATAATCCACAAAAAGCCAAAGAATATACAGAACAAAAAGAAAATTTACAAGAAGAATTAGAAGAATTAGAAAATAAAGAGGAATATATAGAAAAAGTAACAAATCAAAAGATAAATTTAACAGAAAAAATAAAAAAAATAGATACAATAATAAACAACAAAGAATTATTAGAAAAAAAATATAAAGAAAGAAATGAAAAATTACCACTAGAACAAAAAATATTTAGTATTAGAATTTTATCACAAAAAATGCAAGAAGAAAGAGATGAATGTTTTAAAGAAATAGATAAATTAAATGAAATATTAAATCCACAAAATTTTATAAAACACAAAAAAGGGATTGAAAACAAATATAAATATTTAAAAGTTTTAGATGAAAAAGAAAAACTAGAAAAATTAAAATTAAATTTCCAAAAAATATTCTTAAAAATAATGAAAAAAGAAATATCAAAAGCAGAAACAAAACAAGACATAGAGAAAATAATATATGATTTTAGATATTATATGATGATACCATATGATAACAATATATTAGTTCAAAAAAATGAAAAATTACAAAAAGACATAAATGAAACATCTGAACTAATAATAGCAAAGGCAAATGAACTAAAAACAATAGAAAAAATTTCAAATGATAAATCTACGAATGATGAAATATTAAAAAATATATTCAAAGTAAGAATTATAAAATTAGAAGATGCATATTTAAAAATAACTAAAGAAAAAGAAAGATATTTTGTACAAATATTTGATGAAAATATTTTTGAAGAAAAAATAGAAATAAGTAAACCAAAAGATTTAGAAATAAAGCTAAACAAGAAAATTCCAATATGGATACATTAACAAAAAGGGAGGAAAATTATGAAAATTACTTTTTTAGGAGCAACAAAAACAGTAACAGGTTCAAACTACTTAGTAGAAGCAGCAGGTAAAAAATTTTTAGTAGATTGTGGTATGTGGCAAGGAAAAGCAGAATTAGAAGAAGAAAACTTTCAAGAATTTGATTTTAATCCAGAAGAAATAGATTTTATGCTATTAACACATGCACATATAGACCATTCAGGAAGAATTCCAAAATTATATAATGAAGGATTTAAAAATAAAATATATGCACATAAAGCTACTTGTGATTTATGTACATTAATGTTACCAGACAGTGGACATATACAAGAAATGGAAGTTGAATGGAAAAATAGAAAAAGAATAAGAAAAGGTGAAAAGCCAAGAGATCCATTATATACAGCAGAGGATGCAGTAAGATGTTTAGAACTATTTGAACCAGTAAAATATGATGAAATAATAGAAATAACACCAGAAATTCATGTAAGATTTAATGATGCAGGACATATGTTAGGTTCAAGTGTAATTGAATTGTGGGTTGATGAAGATGGAAAAAGAACAAAAACAGTATTTTCAGGTGACCTTGGAAATAATGATAATCCAATCCTTTCAGAACCAACAATGATAGAAGATGCAGATTATTTAGTAATGGAATCTACATATGGAAGCAGATTACATGTAAGAAATGATGAAAAAGCAGAATTGTTCTTAGATATAGTATCAGAAACAATGGACAATGGAGGAACAGTTGTAATACCATCATTTGCAGTTGGTAGAACGCAAGAAATTTTATATGAGCTAAATAAAATTAAAGAAACAAAAAATGACCCAGAATTCATTAAAAAATATGAAAAATTAATGAAAGCACCAGTATATGTTGATAGTCCACTTGCAATTTCAGCAACAGAGGTATTTAAAGAAAACACAGATTTATTTGATGATGATATAAAACAAGAAATCTTAAGAGGAGATAATCCGCTAGAATTTCCGAACTTAAAATTCACAAGAACAGCAGATGAATCAAAAGCATTAAATGAAGATCCAACACCAAGTATAATAATATCAGCAAGTGGAATGTGTGAAGTGGGAAGAATAAAACATCATTTAAAACATAATTTATGGAATCCAAAATCAACAATATTATTTGTTGGTTATCAAGCGCCAGGAACACTAGGTTATAGCATAGTAAATGGAGCTAAAAAAGTAAAAATATTTGGAGAAGAAATCGCAGTAAATGCAAGAATTGAATATATTGAAGGTTACTCAGGTCATGCAGACCAAGAAGGACTAATGGATTTTGTATATTCATTTATAAAGAAACCAAAGAAAATATTCTTAGTACATGGAGAAGAAGAATCACAAGAAGTTCTAGAACAAAAAATAGAAACAGAAGCAAAATTACCAGTTATAATACCAAATTATGGTGAAACATATGAGTTAGAACAAGAAAATGTACAATTAACCCATAAACTAACAAGACAATTACCAGTTGATATGAAATCAGAAGTATTAAAGAGACTAGAAAAATTAAAAGCAGAAATACAAGATATGGATACATCTGTAAAAGAAGATATGAACAATAAAGAATTAAGAGATGAAGATGTATACAGAATAAATGAAAAAATCAAAGATTTAGAAAAACAAATCTTGAATGTAATAGAAGGGTAAAAAAATGGAAAACAAATATTTAAATGAAGCAATAATAGGAAACAAAAAAATGTTAGCAACATTTACACAAAAAGGGGAAATGCAAAGAATGTATTTCCCTAGCAAAGATAACAAACAATATATCAACTTTTTTCATACTGGAGTAAAAGTAAATGAATCTGATTTAATTTATTTACATGATGACATAAATAATATTTATAAACAATATTATGATACAGACACAAACATCCTAAATACAGAAATTACCAATACATATTTTAATCTAAAAATCTTGCAAACAGATTACTGCTTAATAAAAGAAAATGTATTAGCAAAAAAATATATTTTCATAAATGAAGGAAAAATTGATTTAAACACTCAATTTTATATTCATTCAGAATTATTATCTGACTCAAACAATTTTGTAGCAACAAAAATGGTTGATGGTGGAATGTTACAATATGCTCATGATTTTGCAGTATCAATATTTGCTAAAAATAAAGATGTTATAAAACATCAAATAAATGGAAGCAAAGAAACAATAAAAAGAGCGGAAATCTATGATAAAGATTATATTGGAATGTCTAAAGATGCATCAATGGCATATGAAATCGGAATAATAAAACCAGGAGAAAAGAAAGAATTACAAATATGCATAACAATTGATGAAAACAAAAATATATCAGACATAGAAGATGAAGTAGAAAGAATAAAAAGAATAGATTTTGAAAAAGAATATCTAGATACCAAAGCTTATTGGAGAAAATATGTAAAAAAACATAATGGTTTAAAAATAAAAGAACCACAAAACAGCTATGATGAAAAAATATATGAAATATATAAAAGAAGTATTCTATTATTCCCATTACTTACAAATCCAGAAACTGGAGGAATTATAGCTTCACCAGAAATTGATGAAAACTTTACAAAATGTGGAAGATATGCATATTGCTGGCCTAGAGATGCAGTATTTATAACAAAAGCAATGGACATTTTAAAAATGGGAAAAGAAACAGAAAAATTCTATAAAGTATTTTGTAGAAAAACACAAAGCAAAAATGGTATGTGGGAACAACGCTTTTACACAGATTGTAAATTAGCACCATGCTGGGGTTATCAAATTGATGAAACAGCAAGCGTTATATTTGGAGTTTATGAACATTATAAATATTCAAAATCAGAACAATTCCTAAAAGATAATTTACAAATGTGTGAAAAAGCAGTAGACTTTCTAAAAAGATATTTCACAGATATTTTGGAAGAAACAAACAAATATCATGTAAGTTATGATTTATGGGAAATGTGTGAAGGTGTACATTTATATTCATTAGCAAGTATTTATTCTGCTTTTGACTGTATGCTTAAAATATATGATAACCTTGGAAAAAATGTCTCAGAATTTGAAAATAATAGATTAAAAGAAGAAAAAATTAACAAATCTAAAAAATCAATAGAAAAAATGCTAGTAGAAGTAAAAAAATACATAAATCAAAATATGTATGATGAAGACAAAAAATCATATGTAAGAAATGCACAAGATAAAAAAATGGACATAAGTATTTTAGGGGCAGTAACACCATTTAATGTATTTAAAGCAAAAGAAAAGAAAGTTCAAAATACTGTAGAAAGAATAAATATGAGTCTAAGAACATATACAGGTGGTTACCAAAGATTTGAAAACGATAATTATATGAATGGAAATCCATGGCCAATAGCTAACCTTTGGATGACATTATATTATTTAGAAACAGGAGAAAAGAAAAAAGCAAAAGAATGCTTTGATTTCGTCGTAAAAACAGCAGGTAAGCATTATTTATTAGGAGAACAAGTTAATAATGAAACATTAAAGCCAAACTGGGTTATTGGACTTGGATGGTCACATGCAATGTTCATTATTGTTCTAGAAAAATTATATGGAAAAGAAAATTAAAAAAGTACTTGAAAATAAAACAAAATTGATATAGAATTGAATTGCCAAAAATAAATATGGTAATACTAACAAAAAAGCTAAGGAAGACCTAAGCTAAATTAAAGGAGGAATTTTATTATGTCAGTAAAAGTAGCCATTAATGGTTTTGGACGTATAGGACGTCTAGCATTTAGACAAATGTTTGGAGCAGAAGGGTATGAAATCGTAGCTATAAACGACTTAACAAGCCCAAAAATGTTAGCTCACTTATTAAAATATGATTCAGCACAAGGAAGATATGAAAAAGCAGAAACAGTAGAAGCTGGAGAAGATTCAATAACAGTAGATGGAAAAACGATAAAAATATATTCAGAAAAAGATGCAGCAAACCTACCATGGGGAAAAATTGGAGTAGATGTAGTTCTAGAATGTACAGGATTCTATACATCTAAAGACAAAGCACAAGCACATATTGATGCAGGAGCTAAAAAAGTTGTAATTTCAGCACCAGCTGGAAAAGATTTACCAACAATAGTTTATGGTGTAAACGAAAAAATATTAACACCAGATGATAAAATAATATCAGCAGCATCATGTACAACAAACTGTTTAGCACCAATGGCAAAAGCATTAAATGATTATGCACCAATCCAATCAGGAATAATGACAACAGTTCATGCTTACACAGGTGACCAAATGGTATTAGATGGACCACACAGAAAAGGTGATTTAAGAAGAGCTAGAGCAGCAGCTGTAAACATTGTACCAAATACAACAGGTGCAGCAAAAGCTATCGGATTAGTTATACCAGAATTAAATGGAAAATTAATCGGTTCAGCACAAAGAGTTCCAGTACCAACAGGTTCAACAACAATATTAGTAGCTGTAGTAAAAGGCGAAAATGTTACAGAAGAATCAATAAATGCTGCAATGAAAGCTGAGAGTAGTGAATCATTTGGATATACAGATGAATACTTAGTATCATCAGATGTTATCGGAATGAGATATGGTTCATTATTTGATAGTACACAAACAATGGTAACAGAAATAGGAGAAGGATTATATCAAGTTCAAGTTGTATCTTGGTATGATAATGAAAATTCTTACACAAGCCAAATGGTAAGAACAATAAAATATTTTGCTGAATTAGGTGAATAATAAATTAAAACACTTTTGAATACATTTTCAAAAGTGTTTTTTGATGTAATATATTGATAAAAATATATAGTCAAGGCTTTTAAACTTTTTTTCTAATTTCTATGTAATTTAATTCTCCCATACAAACACCTCGTTATTATGATATTTTATAATGAATAAAAAATAAATAAAATTATTTAAAACTGTTGAACTATAACCATAACTGTGATAAAATTTTTATGAAAACAAAGGAGGAAAGTTTATGATAAAATACAAAAATAAAAAAGAAAAAGGAATTACTCTGGTTGCATTAGTTATAACTATAATAATTTTGTTGATTTTAGCAGGTATAAGTATTCAAACACTAACACAAACAGGATTATTTGAAAATGCAAAACAAGCAAAAAATGCAACAGAAAATGCACAAAAATATGAAAATTATATATTAGTAAGTTATGAAAATGAAATAATGAATATAAACAATTCTAACAGAGAAAATGAAAAAAATAGTTCAATTATATCAGAAGTAAAATTTGAAGTGAAAGATAAAAGTACAACATATATAGAAATTGCAATTAATCCAACAGCAACAAATATAGAAGATATTTTAGGCTATCATATAATTGCAATAGATGAAAGTGATAATACTCAAGTTAATTCGAAAATGTCGACAGAAAAAACTATAAAATTAGAAGGATTAAAAGCAAATACAAAATATGATATATTTGTGGCAGCATATGATAAATTTAATAATGTTAGATATTCACAAACTCAAAAAGTACAAACTTGTCAAGAATTTGATTTTAAGAATGAATTTGAAACTATTACTTTGGGAACAACAGGAAAATATTATGGATTAAGTGGAAATTCTGCATACTTTATTACAGAGCTTAACAACGGATATTGGAAAAATCAAAATCCATTTTTAAATGTTTCTGATACAAATTCATATGCTAATTTATATACTATTAATAAATTAGAAAAAAATTTTAAAAGTATTGAAATATATGCTAGAACACGAAATGACGGAAAGAATGATGCTCTTTTTAAATGGGGACTTGTAAGTAAAACAGGAAATGATCCAATATGGTTAGAAAGTGCGACGAAATCTATGACTTGTGCAACTACTTCTAGTTTTGTTGATTATAAAGAAACAATTAAAATTCCAGAAGGAGTGAACACAACAGATTATTATTTACAAATGTATTTTAAACATAATGGAAGTAGTTATAGCATGATTATGGAATTTATGGAATTAAAAGGAATATATTAATTTGTTATAATAAAAATATCTGGAATGTAAAAAAATATCTTAAAAAACTTGTAAAAAAATTTCAAATGTGCTAATATAATAAATATAAAAAACAAATCCAATTAAAAAGCAAAGTATATATATTAAAACCAAAACAGAGAAAATATCCTAGGCTGAAAGATATTTAAACAAATATATAGAAATTTCACTTTTTAGGACTTCTTTTGAACGTAAATAAAACAAAGTAGAAAGAAGCGGTTGAACCGTTAAAACTATAATGAGGTTAGTTAAAAATAAAAAAACTAATAAATTTAGGTGGTACCACGGAAATCCATTTCGTCCTATAACAGGGAGAAATGGATTTTTTATTGACCAAATTAGTAGATGAATGAATTGAAAGGAGAAAAAAATGAAAGAGCAAATCGAAAGTATCAAACAAACAGCTATTGAAGAAATAGCAAAAGCAGAAGACTTACAAACATTAGAAAATGCAAGAGTAAAATACCTAGGAAAAAAAGGTGAATTAACAGCAGTATTAAGAGGAATGGGAGGACTAAGCCCAGAAGAAAGACCAGTAATAGGTGGACTAGTAAATGAAGCAAAAGAAAGCCTAGAAAAATTAATAGAAGAAAAAGAAGAAAAATTCAAAATTGAAGAATTAAACAAAAAACTGGAAGCAGAAAAAATAGACATCACATTACCAAGTACAAAAATGAAAAGAGGAAGCCTACACCCAGTAAGTAGAATAATAGAAGACATAGAAGATTTATTTGTATCAATGGGTTATGATGTAGTAACAGGACCAGAACTAGAAAATGATGAATATTGTTTTGAAAGATTAAACCTTCCAAAAGGACATCCAGCAAGAGATATGCAAGACAGTTTCTATATAACAGATGAATACTTATTAAGAACACAAACATCAGCAGTTCAAGCAAGAACAATGATGGCAAATACAGAAAAAACATCAATAAGAATGATTACAGCAGGAAAAACATATAGAAGAGAAGATGATGCAACACACTCACATCAATTTAACCAAATAGAGGGATTAGTAATAGATAAAAAAGAAAGAAATGTATCATTAGCAGACTTAAAAGGAACACTAGAAGTATTTGTTAGAAAAATAATAGGAGCAAACTTAGACTTAAGATTTAGACCAAGTTACTTCCCATTTACAGAACCATCATATGAGGTTGATGTAACATGCTTCAAATGCGGAGGAAAAGGATGTAATCTATGTAAACAAACAGGATGGATTGAAGTATTAGGAGCAGGAATAGTTCATCCAAATGTTTTAAAAATGAATGGGTACGACCCAGAAAAATTTGGAGGATTTGCATTTGGAACAGGTATAGATAGACTTGCAATGTTTAGATATGGAATAACAGACATGAGATATCTATACACAAATGATGTAAGATTTTTAAGCCAATTTGATAGAAAAGATGAAGAGTAATAATAAAGATTTGGCAGACAAAAATTTTGAAAAAATTTTTGAATGACGATGAATGAACGAAGTGAGCGAAAGGATGAAGAATAATGAATTTAAGTTTGAATTTTGTAAAAGATTATATGGATTTAGATAATGAATTAACAGTAAAAGACATAGCAGAAGCTATGACAAAAGCTGGAAACGAATACGACTCAGCAGAAAAATTAATAAATGCAACAAAATTAGTAATAGGAGAAATAAAAGAATGTGAAATGCACCCAGATTCAGATCATTTACACCTATGCAAAGTAGATATTGGAAGCGAAATATTAAATATAGTATGTGGTGCACCAAATGCAAGAAAAGGAATAAAAGTAATAGTAGCACAAGTTGGAGCAGAACTTCCAGGAGACTTCAAAATCAAAAAAGGAATGATAAGAGGTCAAGAATCAAATGGTATGTTATGTGCTTTATATGAAATAGGAATAGATAAAAAATTCTTATCAGAAGAAGACAAAAATGGAATACACGAATTACCAGCAGATGCTCCAGTAGGAGGAGACCCAATACAATATATGGGATTAGATGATGGAGTTATAGATTTTGAATTAACAGCAAATAGAGGAGATTTATTAAGCATTTTAGGAATGGCTTATGAATTAGGAGCAATATATGACAAAAAAGTAAAACCAGTTGAATATGGTTATAAAGAAAATGGAGAAGATGTAAACAAAGAATTCTCAGTACAAGTAAATACAGAAAATTGCAAACTATTCTTAGCTAAAAAAGCAAAAAACGTAACAATAAAAGAAAGTCCAGAATTTATAAAAAATAGATTAATAGCTTGTGGAATAAGACCAATAAACAATGTTGTAGACATAAGTAACTATGTAATGTTAGAATTAGGTCAACCATTACACTTCTATGATGCAGATAATTTAGGTAACAAAATAGTTGTTAGAATGGCAGAAAATGGAGAAAAATTAACAACACTAGATAATACAGAAAGAACATTATCAAATGAAGATATAGTAATAACAGATGGAACAAAAGCTATAGGTTTAGCAGGTGTTATGGGTGGATTAGACACAGAAGTTGAAGAAACAACTAAAAATGTAATAATAGAATCAGCAATATTTGATTCAGTAAAAGTAAGAAAAACATCAAATAAAATACTAAGAAGTGAAGCAAGTAACAGATTCGAAAAAGGACTAGACCCAGCAAGAACATATATGGCAATGGAAAGAGCTTGTACATTACTTGAAAAATATGCAGATGCAGAAATAGAAACAGGAATTGTAAAATATGATGTTACAAAAAATGATGAAAAAGTAATTGAAATATCATATAAAGAAATAAATGATGTATTAGGAACAAATATATCAAAAGAAGATATCATAGATGTATTTAGAAAATTAGACTTCAAAACAGAACCAAAGGAAAATACTGTAATAGTAACAGTACCAACAAGAAGAATAGATATATCAATAAGAGCAGATTTAATAGAAGAAGTTGGAAGAATTTATGGAGTTGACAACATTCAAGGAAAATTACCAGTAGTTCCAATGAAAATGGGACACTTAGATAAAACAACAAGAAAAATAAGAGCAAAAATGTCAAACATGGGACTAAATGAAACATTATCATATATCTTAATAAATGACAAAGATGTTCACAAATTCACAACAGATGAATTTGAAGAAGTAAGACTATTAGACCCAATAACAGAAGAAAGAAACACACTAAGATACAGTATGATACCATCATTATATAAAATTTATGAATACAACAAAGCACGTGAAAATAAAGATGTATGTTTATTTGAAATAGGAAAAGGTTTCTGGAAAAAAGGAGAAGAATATGGAGAAAATCAAAAAATATGTGTCTTAATGACAGGAAAATATTATGAAGGAATAGGACATAATAAAAATGTAGACTTCTATGATATAAAAGGTGTAACAGAAGAATTATTAGACTACTTAGGATATGCAGGAAGATATAGTTTTGTAGTACCAAAACAAATGCCAGCAGAATTCCACCCAGGTCAAACAGCAGAAATCTCTGTAAATAATGACATAGTAGGAATTGTAGGAAGAATTCATCCATCAGTAGAAAAAGAAGCAGTTTATGTAATGGAAATTAACTTAGACAAATTACTAGCAAAAAGAGTAGGAAAAATGAAATTTAAAGAAATATCAAAATTCCCAGTTATTAAAAAAGATTTAGCATTACTAGTAGACAAAAATATAACATCAAAAGAAGTAGAAATGTTAATAAAGAAAAAAGCCGGAAAATTATTATTAGATATAAATGTTTTTGATGTTTATGAAGGTAAAAATATTGATAGTAATAAGAGAAGTATTGCTTATTCATTAACATTTGGGGCTACAGACAGAACTTTAAATGATGATGAAATAAACAGCATTTTAGAAGGAATTATTACAGATTTAGAAAACAAAGGATTTGAAATTAGAAAATAGAAAAAAAAGGAATTGAGAATTATTTTCAATTCCTTGTTTTTTATTGACAAAAAATATTCCTTAATATAAAATTAAATTATAAAGAATGTATAAAGGGGGATATGGTATAGAAATATGCCATAAAATAAACAAATGAATAAAATATTAAAAAAGATACTTTTATTAACAATAATTGCAGTTATTTTTAGTAATAATATTAATTTTGCAAGTGATGAAACAAACAAAAATAATTGTTTTGAAACTAACGGAGCAACAGAAATAGAATTAGCAATAGAAGAAAATCAAATAGAACCAGGGAAAGACTTAATATTCTATATAAATACTAATAAAAGTATAAGAGGAAGAATAGTAGAATTAGAAGATAATGGTACAATTAGAAAAAATGAAAGAGAAGTAGCTTATCAAAGTAATGAAAATGAATTTTGTTATAAATACACATACTTGACTTATAAAGAATCAAAAATAAACAACATAACAATAACAAATTTACCAAATGAAAATATCAATATATATGCATACATAAAGTACAATGGAAAATATTATTATATAAATTCTATAAAAAACAAACAAACTAATAAAAACTTAAATAAAATATCAGATACTTCATTAATTCCAAAGGAAAAAATGAGCCAAAATCAAATAACAGAAGCAAAAAGTAAAGATACAGCAATTATGAAAAGGAAATGGGCTGAAGCTTTAAATATTAGTGAAAATGATATTGATAAATACCTAGATTTATATAATGCTAAAGGTCAAGGTAAACTACATAAAGATGGAAGAAAAATAAAAAATAGCAAAAATGAAGAAGTAATGTTGAATGGTGTAGGATTATTTCATCTATTAGATTATGGCTATATGTACAACGAGGAAACATTAAGTGCCTTAAAATATTGGGGAATAAATTGTATAAGAATACCAGCATATGTTAACTATAGAGCTTCAAATGCAACAGATAGTGTTACCAGAGATGATAGAGGACTAGTAACAGCATATGATGAATATATACAAGAAATGGATAGAATTATAGATATTGGAACACAACAAGGATTATATTGTATAGTAGATTTTCATATCTTATTAGAAGATGGAGATATAAAAAATTATCAAGAACTTGCTGATAAATTCTTTGAACACTTTGGTTCAAAATATGGTAAGCAAAATAATATTTTTTACGAATTAACAAATGAACCTTATGGTACACCAACAGAAAGTTTATTTGATTATATAAAACATGAAAAAGAGATAGTAAAAAAATATGATAATAATCCTATTATGATTAGTGGAAATACATATTACGACTCAAGCAAACTTTCAGAATATTATCAAAAATTTAAACAACAAGAGATTAATGATGTATTTGTATCACATCATTATTACAATGGAGAAGAAATAAAATATTTTCAAAAATTTTATAATGAAACAGATGTGCCTTTAGTTTATTCTGAATGGGGAAATTCTGATGGAGACCCAAATGGAGAAGTTAAAAATTATACAGAAATGACAAAAAAATATTTAGAATGGTGGGATGATAATAATATTTTAAATTGTGCATGGATGTTATGTCATGGTGACTATACATATTCTTTATGGAATACAAATTTAGGATATAAATCAGAATTCTTAAAATATGGTTGCATAAGTGATGAGTATTTATCAGAATATGGAAAAGTTGTTTTTCAATCATATTTTGATAATAATATCAAACGTGTAAAAAATAACGAAAAATATATAAATAGAGATTCAAATCAAGAAACTAAAGAAGATGAAAATACAAACAACAATATAAACCAAAATAATAGTATAGAAAATAATAACAATATAGAAAATACCAACAATATAAGTTCAAAGGAAGATAATACTATAAAAAAAGGTCAATTACCAAAAGCAGGTCAAAAAGCATTTTATTTGTATTTTGTAACAATGATAATATTAATTATCAATATAATAGTTTATATAATAAAAAGAAATAGCATTTTAAAATAAAATGCTATTTTTAGTATATTATAAGCTTTAAAATTTGATTAATTCCTTGACAAATAAAAGCCATATTGATATTATATAAAAGTAAAAAACAAAAGAAAGAGTGTGAAAAAAATGAAAAATATATATCCTAATTTGTATTATGCAAAAGTAGAAGAAATAACAATACAAGAACTAATAAAAAACAAAATAAAACTACTAATATTAGATGTAGACAACACACTAATAGATTATTATAAAAAACTTTCAGACAGTGTAATAAACTGGTCAAAAGAAATGAAAGGTCAAGGAATAAAATTATATATATTATCAAACACAAATGATGAAGAAAAAGTTAAAAAAGTAGCACAAAAATTAGATATACCATATAAACACTTTGCAATGAAACCACTAAAAAGAGGATTTAAAAAGATAGAAAAAGAAACACAAATAAAAGCTGAAAATATAGCAGTAGTAGGAGACCAAATATTTACAGATGTATTAGGTGGAAATAGAAGCGGAATGTTTACAATACTAGTAGAACCAATAGATAACAAAAAAGATTACTGGTATACTGCATGGAAAAGACCAATAGAAAATAAAATTAAAAATAAAATAAAAAAAGAAACAAAAGAAGGGAAAAATAAAAATGTATATTAATGATACACATATAATGTATTATGCAGTAGTTGCCATATTAGGACTTTTTGTAGGAATGTTTGTAGACTGGATGAATTCAAGACTACCAGAATACAAAAAAGTTTTTACAAAAGAAATAAAAGAATATTTTATAAAATTCAAACCAAACTATATATTAATGTTAATAACATCAGCAACATATGTAGCACTTTTATACAATTATGGAATAAAAAACACATTTATAGCAAATTTAGATTTAATAAAATTTATGATATTAACACCAATGTTATTATCAGCATTTGTAATAGATTACAAATTACAAATAATACCAAACAGACTAAACCTAACAATGTTTGAAGTAGGATTAGTAATAGCATTTTTATATGGATTGTCAGATGTAGCAATAACAATAAATATGGTACTTGGAATGTTAGTAGGAGCAGGAATATTCTTAGCAATAACACTAATAGGAGGACTAGTATATGGAAAAGAAGCTATGGGCTTTGGAGATGTAAAACTAATGGGCGCATTAGGAATATACTTTGGTCTATCAAACATAATAGTAATAACACTATTATCATTCTTAATAGGAGCAATACTTAGCATAGTATTATTAGCAACAAAAATAAAAAAAATGGACGAATACATACCATTTGGACCATTTATAGTATTAGGGACATTTATCAGTATATTTGTACCATTCCAAGTAATAAAAAGTATATTGATGCAAATATTTACATTAGGCTTATATAAAGGCTAAAATAAAAAACTTAGGCAAAAAAGAATAGGGGGAGTTTCTATGAATCCAAAATTACAATGGTTAAGAAACAAAATGTCTAGTTTAGATATGCAAGGAATAATAATATCAAATCCAGTAAATATAAAATATTTAACAAACATAGATGCAGAAGGGACACTAATAATAAACCAAAAAGAGAATATATTTATAACAGATGGGAGATACATAGAACACGTACATAGTATATTAACACTATATGATGAAATAATAGTATATAACATAAACGATGTATCAATGGATGACTACGAAAACTTTTTTATGTTCTGTGAAAATGTAGGATTTGAAGAAAATTATATAACATATGCAAAATATAAAGAATATATAAGAAAATTTAAAATAAACAATTTTGTCGAAACCGAATATATAATTGAAAAACAAAGAATGATAAAAGATGATGATGAATTAAGCAGTATAATAAAAGCATGTAATGTAACGGATGACTGTTTTAAACACATAACAAATTACATAAAACCAGGAATGACAGAAAAACAAATAGCAAAAGAAATAGAAAATTATTATACTCAAAATGCAGAAGGATTATCATTTGAAACAATAGTAGCATCAGGAGAAAATTCATCAAAACCACATGCAGTACCAACAGACAGAAAAATTCAAGAAAAAGACATAATAACAATAGACATGGGATGCAAAGTAAATGGTTATTGTTCAGATATGACAAGAACAATATTTGTTGGAGAACCAACAGAAGAAATGAAAAAAGTATATGACCTAGTTCTAAATAACCAAAAATTTGCACTAGGCCAATACAAAGATGGAGCAAATGCTAGACAGATAACAAAAATGGTAGAAAGCAACTTCAAACTAAATGGAGGCTATGATTTAATCCATAGTTTAGGTCATGGAGTAGGGTTAGAAATACACGAATTACCATATATGAGTTATAGATTTGACACAATGCTTAGAGAAAACATGGTAGTAACAGATGAACCAGGAATATATATACCAGGAAAATTTGGAGTAAGAATAGAAGACACAGTACAAATTACAAAATTTGGTTGCATAAGTTTAACAAATTCTGAGAAAAATTATATTATAATTTAGGGAAAAGGGGACGCCCTTTTTTTCCCTATCAAAAATTTCCCTAATAAAGCAATTTTAGTCGTAGAAATTTAAAAATTAAGCAAAGGGTTGATTTTTCCACAGAATTGTAGTAAAATAAAAAAAGTAAAAAATAAAATTAATAAAAAGCAAAGCAAAAAAGACTTGTCAGATTGTCTGGCAATGAACGGAGCAAAGCGTATTGAAAGGAGAAATAATATGGCAGGAGTATACTCAGCAGGAGATTTTAGAAATGGAACAACATTTGAAATGGAAGGAAACGTTTTCAGAGTTGTAGAATTCCAACACGTAAAACCAGGAAAAGGATCAGCATTCGTAAGAACAAAATTAAAAAATGTTATAACAGGAGCAACACTTGAAAAAACATTTAACCCATCAGATAAATACCCAGCAGCAGAAATAGATAAAAAAGCAATGCAATATTTATATGCAGATGGAGATTTATATTATTTTATGGATAACGAAACATATGACCAAATGCCTTTAAACAAAGATACATTAGGTGATTGTTTAAAATATCTAAAAGAAAATATGGAAGTTACAATACTTTCTTACAAAGGAAATGTATTTGCTGTTGAACCACCAACATTTGTTGAATTAGAAGTTACATATACAGAACCAGGATTTGCTGGAAACACAACAACAACATCTGGAAAACCAGCAACATTAGAAACAGGATTAGAATTACAAGTTCCTATGTTCGTAAACATTGGTGATGTATTAAAAATCGATACAAGAACATGTGAATACATGGAAAGAGTTTAATTTAAAATCAGAAAGGTTATAAAATTAAATGAGTGATTTAGAAAATAAAATTGAACAACTTCTAAAAGAAGTTAAAGAATTAAAAGAAAATCAAAAAGAAATGACAGAAAAAATGTCAAAAATGCAACAAGTAATAGACCATATAGAAGATGATATATATGAAGAAGAAGGATTTGATTTTGAAATTGTTTGCCCATATTGTGAAAATGAATTTGTAATAGACACAAGTGAAGACAAAACAGAAATCGAATGCCCAGAATGTAAAAATATAATCGAATTAGATTGGTCTGGAAACTTAGATGATGAAGATGACGGATGTTCAGGAAATTGTTGCGGATGCTCTGGTTGTGGAGATGACACATCAGATGAAGACGATGATATGTAGATATTAAATATAAAAAAGTGATTGAGTATATTTTATACTTAATCACTTTTTATATATTTTTATACTAAGAAGAAAAAATATTAAAAGAAATCCAACGGATTTTTATACTCACCATCAATACGAAATCCTAAATGTAGATGGCATCCAGTAGTAGCACCATTAGTAGGTTTTCCACTAGAATCAAAATATCTATTGCCAGGCACTCCGTAAACATATTTAGGACCAACAAAACCAATAACTTGTCCTTCTTTTACAAAATCACCAACAGAAACGATAAAATTAGGGTCAACATGACAATATGAAACCTTAAAAGAATCAAAGGAAAGAGTAATTGTATAACCGCCAGCACCTAAAAAAGAACAAAAAGTAATCTCACCATCATTGATAGCAATCAATTTAGTTCCTTCTGGAGCAGGAATATCAACTCCATAATGAAAACTAGAAGCACCACTTGTAGGAACATTTCTCTTACCAAATGGTGAACTTAGAGCCGTATAGCCGGGAATAGGCCAAGTGAAACCATCTGGGTTGAAATCAAGAATTTCGCTAGAACTTGAGTTAGAAGAGTTTAAATTTTGGCTTTGAATAATGGGAATAAAAAATATAGAAATAAAAATAGCAAATAAAATAATAGATGTCAAAAATTTTTGAAATAAATTTTGAATAAAAATCACACTCCTTATAAAATAATGAATAAACAAGTATATTATATATAGCACGAATTTTGTATAAATTCAATAAAAAATAGAAAAATTATAAAAATATGCTTTTACTACTTGCCAAAATAAATAAACTGTGATAATATTATAAATGTCTTTGAAACAGCAAAAACAAAATAAATAGGGGTATAGTGTCAATGGTAGCACATCGGTCTCCAAAACCGCCTGTGAGGGTTCGAATCCTTCTACCCCTGCCACTTTTTTAAAATAAATAAAAAATATAACTAAAGAGCTAATAAGCGGAACTAAACTTTCGTCCCTAGCATAAAGCTAGAGCTCGGAAGTTTTTTTGATAAAAGGAGGAAATTTTATGTTAAAATCAATGGAAACATTAGTAGCACTATGCAAAAACAGAGGATTTATTTACCCAGGATCAGAAATATATGGAGGACTAGCAAATACTTGGGATTATGGACCTTTAGGAAACGAATTAAAAAATAACGTAAAAGCTGCATGGAGAAAAAAATTCATCCAAGAACAACCAAACATAGTAGGATTAGATGCTGCAATATTAATGAACCCAGAAACATGGGTAGCATCAGGGCATGTTGGAGGTTTCTCAGATCCATTAATTGACTGTAAAGAATGTAAAACAAGACATAGAGCAGACAAATTAATAGAAGAATGGGCACATGAACACGGAAAAGATATGATAGCAGATGGAATGTCAGATAAAGAATTAATAGACTTCATAAATGACAACAAAATACCATGTCCATCATGCGGAAAAACAAACTTCACAGATATAAGAAAATTCAACTTAATGTTCAAAACTTTCCAAGGTGTAACAGAAGATACAACATCAACAGTATATTTAAGACCAGAAACAGCACAAGGTATATTTGTAGATTTCAAAAATGTATTACGTACATCAAGAAAGAAAATGCCAATGGGTATAGCCCAAATTGGTAAAGCCTTCAGAAATGAAATAACACCAGGAAACTTTACATTTAGAACAAGAGAATTTGAACAAATGGAACTAGAATTTTTCTGCAAACCAGGAACTGATTTAGAATGGCATAAATACTGGAAAGATTATTGCGAAAACTTCTTAATCAATTTAGGAATGAAAAAAGAAAATATTAGATTAAGAGATCACTCTGCAGAAGAATTAGTATTTTACAGTAAAGCAACAACAGATATAGAATTCGCATTCCCATTTGGTTGGGGAGAATTATGGGGAATTGCAGATAGAACAGACTATGACTTAACACAACATATGAACCATTCTAAACAAGATTTATCATACCAAGACCCAGAAACAAACGAAAAATACGTACCATATGTAATAGAACCATCACTAGGAGCAGACAGAGTTGTACTAGCATTCTTATGCAATGCATATGATGAAGAAGAAATAACAGAAGGTGACACAAGAGTAGTATTACACTTACACCCAGCACTAGCACCATACAAAGTTGCTGTACTTCCACTATCTAAAAAATTATCAGAAAAAGCAGAAGAAGTATATAGCAAACTTTCTAAGAAATTTATGTGTGATTATGATGCAGCAGGTTCAATAGGTAAACGTTATAGAAGAGAAGATGAAATAGGAACACCATATTGTGTAACTGTTGACTTTGATA
>ERZ772819.500-NODE-500-length-33636-cov-8.021322_pt1 | contig 33636 bp, 43 predicted proteins | sample MGYA00580860_ERZ772819 | MGnify/ENA primary metagenome ERZ772819 (study PRJEB29015, sample SAMEA2737683) | human gut metagenome | biome: human gut; feature: human-associated habitat; material: faeces | place: China | collected 2012 ...
TGAAGAATATTATCTGTTTCTTATCCGGTATTGTCGCTGGCATTGCCATGTGCCTTACCGCAGCATACTACCTGCCAGAAAGTAAGGATGTCTGGGGTCACACGATTGCAGTTATTGACAACATCGCCCCTAAGCCTGTATTGCGCTGGGCGGCTTTACTGCACGATATTGGGAAGCCGCAATGCTTTTCAATTGGTGAGGATGGGATCGGACATTTCTTCGGCCATGCGGAAAAGAGTACGGCTATGGCTGAAGAGATTCTCAATCGGATGCGTTTCGATAATGCGGGGAAAGAGAGGATTCTCCGCCTCGTGCGGTATCACGATATGCCAATCACGGCAGACAGGAAGCTTATCAAGCGGCTTTTGAGCAAGCACGGGGAAGAAGCTTCTAGACAGCTTATTGAATTGCACAGGGCAGATACACTCGGGCAGTCTTCAATTTGCATTCCCCGCCTTGCAACTTTTGAGACTGCAAACGCAATGATAGATGAGCTGTTACAAGAGGAGAAGTGCTTCTCATTAAAAGATCTTGCTGTCAATGGAAACGACATGATGTCGATCGGTTTGAAGGGAAAAGCAATCGGTAATACCTTGCAAGCATGTTTGGATGCAGTCATAGATGAAAGAGTGCCAAATGACCACGCTTCTCTACTTGCGCTTGCTCGGGAACAAATGCTAGCAGATACCGATCAGATACTATCTGATTTTGCAAATGACTACAAAAGAATGTCCTGACTCCAATGCGACCATAAATGACAAGAGGGATACCTTTTTAAGGGTATCCCTCTTCTTGTTGGTGGGCCAGGTTGGAATTGAACCAACGATGTTTCTCATGTCACGATTTTACAGACCGCTGCGCTAGCCAACTACGCGTACTGACCCATATGGCGGAGAGCGCAGAACTCGAATCTGACACCATGCGGTGCAATCCGCTTAGCGGGCGGTCCCCAGACCTTCTGGGTTCACTCTTCAAGTATGGCTGGGGTGGTTGGATTCGAACCAACAAATGCCGGTGTCAGAGACCAGTGCCTTGACTTAATGACATTGGGATAAAAGGTTTCTGCATCATTTGGTTTTGTAGAAATTTGCAGATCCGAGCCGTCTACAGCCAAGATGCGGCCTTGAGCGAAAAGATAAATGTCTTCACGAAATTTGGCATTTATCAAGCCTTTTTGAATTGTTACGAAAAAATACCGTCACACTGAAACAATTCAGTGTGACGGTATCGTCATCTTATGTGAGAGTATGATTAGAATGTTTCCGTGATAAAGCCCAAGTCTTTGCGTGTATCATAATATGCGTAAAACTTATCCCCGATCCAAACGCTAAAAATCTCTTCGTTCCCTCGCTCCTGCATCAAAGGTACAAATCGGTCGTTCTGCCGGATCGCCAGATGGTGAATTCCTTCGCCGTGCTCCTGTAGAAACTCAGCATAGGGGCTGCTCCCTGAATCGGCTGAATAATCTCTAGATAAAGATTACCGAGTTCGCTCATCGCAACAATTGCGTCGTGCGGTTCATCATCTGGAATTGAAACGCCATGAAATTTACGTCCACGACAATTTTCCTCGGTTGCGTGAACAATTTCCCATGGACCGATTCCGTATACTTTTTCCCATGTTTCTGCGGCTTTCTTTGCATCTTTGACTACCGTACATACCTGAAGAAATGATTCAAATGCTTTTTCGTTCTTTTCCATGATTATTCGCTCCTTATTTTATGTATTTACCAAAATGGCATTTCTCTCAAAACACAGAAAAATTGATTTCCGTTAATTAACAGTAGCATAGATATTGACTCGTGTCAATATTGCTTTGGTTGACGCAGGGGAAAAAGAGTGGTATAATAATAAAAATATTGCAACAAATAGGTGTAGTCGATGGCTGTTTATAAAAAGAGCGCAGAAATGCGGAAGAGTATCGTAGAAACGATGGCGCTTCTTGTCAGAAAGAACGGATATGAAAAGACGAATATCAGAGATATTTCCGAGTATTTGAATATCCCGCGTTCGCTGATTTATTACTACTTCAAAAATAAAGATGATATCATGCACGTGCTGTATTACGAACGATTTTCTATGACGGAGCAGCTTGCGGAAAAGGTTCTGCCGCGCGGTGAAGAGCCGCTGGTTCGTCTGATGTTGAAATATTTGCTGTACCGCAGGAATATAATCTGCGACCCATTGTTTGCAGAGTATATTGCTACAGCTCCGGAATACGCTTCGCGCGGTAAAGAATTCTCTAAAGATCAAATTGCTTTGTATTATGGCGACAGCAGAGATGCCTTTGCGTATTTCGGTAAGCCGACTGACGGGAATGAGTTTTACATTCATGCACTCATGGTTGAGAGCATTGCGCGCGGTCTGGTTGTTGGCTCATTCTACGGGATGATCGAGCTGAGTGATCGAGAATATATGACATATTTTGGCGAACGGGCGATTATGCCGACGTTTGATTTGACAAAGGAACAGTTTGCGGCCATCGTTGACCGTTCATTTGAGTTGGCTGAGGGTGCAAAGGTATAACGTTAGTTTGCAGAATGTGCATTTGCTGAAAGAACTCTTAAAATAACATACCCAGCAAAACCGGCAGCAAAACCGATGGTACAAGGGCGTCCCGCTGAATGACGGGACGCCCTTGATTTTTGACGTAAGGGCAAATCCAATATTGACAACGGTCAATATTGGATTTATGATGAAATCAAAAAAGGAGGCGGAATGATGAATTTTGATCGAGTTAAAGCTGCGCTTAAGAAGCGAGGCTATGCGGTATCATCTTTCGAAGCAGCAAAAGACGCCGCAGACTATCTGGACCAACAGATAAATGGGGTGAGTGTATCGTTTGGCGGTTCATTAACGCTTTCGGAAATGAATCTACCAAAGCTCCTGGCATTGCATAATACGCTGTGCCTTCCATCGCAGATGTACGACGATGTGTTGGGTGAAGTGGATCCGGTCAAAGCGATGTCCACAGATGTATTTCTCACATCGGTTAATGCCCTCGCAGAAACGGGAGAAATGATCAGTATTGACGGCATTGGCAACAGAGTGGCGTCAATGATGTACGGGCACAAAAAAGTATATTTGGTAATTGGGCGCAATAAGCTTGCAGAAAATTTTGAAAAGGCTGTTTGGAGGGCACGGAATATTGCGGCACCCCAAAATGCGAAAAGGCTGCACATGAAAACGCCATGTGCTGTGACTGGCCGCTGCCATGATTGCAGCAGTCCGGAACGAATTTGCCGCGGAGTCAGTGTTTTACTGGGGAAAATGTTTCGGATGGAGATGGAAGTTGTCCTGATCAATGAGGATTTGGGATTGTAAAAAGATCTATTTAGGGCCGAAACGGTATAAAATTACCGTTTCGGCCCTAAATTTTTTCCTGATTATACAAAAGATGAATGATTATTTTGTCACAATAGAATATTGACTATTGTCAAAAAAACGTGTATTTTGACAATAGTCAATATTGAACATAGACAAAATTGCATAAGACGATAGGAGATGTTAGCAGTATGCGAAAAGTGATCGATCTGTGTCTGGACATGCCCATGGGGGCGGAAGCACTGACCAATATGCTGGGCGCCATGTGTCTGGACCCGCTTTACAGGGGCTACAAAAAGACCTACGGGGCGGGAGTTGCTGCACAGGTAGGACTCACGGTGGAGGAAATTGATGCGATTTATGAGTCCGAGGGTCGCGACGGTTTTTTGCGGATCATCCGCGAGGCGGCGGAGAAGCACGCGGTTAAACCTGCGGAATTTGTCCGGCATCTTGACGAGGTCGGCGTGGAATGGGGAATCACCTGCGACGGCGATCACGACAACCGCAAGACAGCCGAGATCGTACAGGCTTTTCCCAAAAAATTCAAGGGTTTTATTTTTGTAGATCCCAACAGGGGGGAGGAGGCTGTTCGAGAGCTTGAGGTGTGCGTGAAAGAATACGGCCTGCATGCGCTGTATTTAACCGCATTCCGCACAAAGCTCAATGCAGCAGACAAGAAAAATTATCCGCTCTATAGTAAGGCCTGCGAGTTGGGAATTCCGGTCCATATCTATTCCAGCCTGAATCTTTCAAAAGCGGTGCCGTATGATATCGGGCACCCCCGTTATATCGATCAGGTGGCAAGGGATTTCCCAGAACTAAAAATTATGGCGGGCGTCAGCGGTTGGCCGTGGGTGCTGGACTTCCTGTGCCTTGCTATCCGCCACGAAAATGTTTACCTGAATTTTGAAACGCACGCTCCTGAAAAGATCGCAATGCGTGGTTCCGGTTATGAACCATATCTCTACTATGGAGAAACATCTTTGAAAGAACGCATTTGCTTTGCTTCCAACTGGGGTACGCAAAGTATGCCTGTGGAGAAGCTGATTGCTCAGGTCGAAGCGCTTCCGTTCAGCGATGATGCGAAGGAACACATCCTCTACAATAACGCTAAAACATTTTATGAGCAGCTTTAAAAGGTGCCTGAAAAGCACATAAAAGGAGGGATGAACCGTAAGAGCTTCGAGCGCATTCCCTGTTAAGAGCGTAGGAGAACATATTCTGCAAATTAGGAGGATCATATCGAGATGAGCTTGTACACATTGATTATTGTTACCTTTGTCATTTTTATGGCGATCAACGTAATCATCGGACTGCGCGGGCGTAAGCACGCCAGTACGACGAAGGACTTCCTCACGGCATCCGGACAGTCCGGCATCTGGTTTATTATCGCATCGGCGGTAGGCGCCAGCATTGGTTCCGGTGTCGTTATTGGCACAACGCAGTACGCGGTAAAGCTGGGCGTTGCCGGTGCATGGTACGCGATCGCGTGCGGCCTTGCATGCGTTGTCCACGCGTTTGTAATGACCCGCTTTATTTACCGCAATAAGTTGGTTTCTTTTTCGGACTATTTCAAAAGAAGATATGACAGTAACTTCATCGTCCTGCTTTACAGCGGCATCGGCCCCTTTGCCTGCGCTGCTTCCATGGGCGGTCAGCTGGTTGCCGCAAAGGCCATTTTCCAGGCGTTCGGCATTGACCCGACGATCGGCCTTGTCATTACAGCGGCAGTTATGCTGGTCTACACGATGTTTGCAGGCCTTTGGGGTTCCTACGCAACGGCGGTATTTCAGGTCGGCGTGATCATTGTCGGCGTTCTGGTCGTAGGCATCTCAATGTTCACACAGGGCGGCGTTGCGGAGATCCACGCATTCTATCCGGCGGAGAAGTTTGACCTTTTCAACATTTCTCCAGAGCTTTGGATGATGTTTGTTGGCCCGATGGTTCTTTCCGTGCTGGTCGACCAGACCTCTGTTCAGCGCGCGGCGTCCGCAAAGACGGAAGCAACGGCATTTTGGGGACATCTGCTCAGTTGCATTCCTCTGTTCCTTTTTGGGTGGCTGATGGTCTATATCGGCATGTGGAGCGGCGCAGAGTTCCCTGATGCTGGCGGAAATGCGTTCATTGTCATGCTGATGAACAAGGTTTCCCCGATCGTTTGTGCTGTAATGATTTGTGCGATCTTGGCGGCGATCATGTCGACTGCCAGTGGTGCGCTGGTGGCGACGGATGCGCTTGTTGTTCATGACCTGTACTGCGGCTTTATTAATAAGAATGCAACGGAAGAGCAGCAGAAGCGCCTGAATCTCATCGTCAATATTGTTGTTTCGGTGGCAGCCGTTGTATGCGCGCTTGCGTTTACAAATGTTATTGATCTTCTTTCGGTCGGCTATACCATTATGCTCTCTGGTACGCTGGTCCCGCTGCTGGGCGGCATCATCTGGAAACGCGGCACGACAAAGGGCGCGGCGGCGTCTGCGGCGGTCGGCATGATCACGGCGCTGCTGAGCATCTTTGGCGTGATCACGGTTCCGTTTTCGAGCATTTTCCCAGTGCTCCCCGGTGTGGTGGCCTACGTTGTGGTGAGCCTTTGCACCAAGCATGCGCCGACGGAGAATACCGCCAAGGTGGCGGAAGTTGTTGAAATTTCTGCCAAGGAAAAGAACGCGCAGTGATCTCCACGGGCTTGTGAGAGATCCTGAGCAGAATGACGCTGAGAAAACGCCCCTCCGGCGGGAAGCGTCAGCAGGGGCGAAGAAAGGATAGCTATGGAGTATTTGACAATTAAGACTGAGATCGTGGAGCGCGTGGGCGTGATCACGCTAGATCATCCGCCGCTCAATTCGGTCAGCAAGCGCATGATGGTTGAGATCATGCACGCTCTGGATGAGTTCGAACAGAACGACGTTGTCCGCGCCGTCATGGTGAAAGCAAATGGACCGGACTTTTCCTATGGCGCCGACGGCGGCGACGTGAAAAAGGGGATCAGCGGCGAAGCAGAAGAGATTCCGGAGAGCTTTTCCGTTCTGGGCAACCGCCTGGTCGAGCGGATCGATTGCTGCCCGAAGCCGACGCTCGTCGCGGCCAAGGGACGCTGCATCGGCGGTTCTACAGCGATGTTCAACGCGTTCGATATCCGCATCGTTGGCGAAGGCTTCCGGATGCACGACGGAGATATCTATTACGGAACGGTCGGCTCGTGGGGAATGAGCTCTCTGCGCCTGCCGATGTGGATCGGCCGCAACAAGGTTTTGGACTATATGTTCTTAAATGAGGACTTTACGGGCCGCCAGTGCTACGAATTGGGGCTTGCCAGTAAAGTCGTGGCGGACGAGCTTGTCGATATTGTCGGCCTTGCCACCGCAAAAAAGATGTCCAAGGCCGCGCCCATCGCGGTGAAATACTATAAAGACTGCGTGAGAAAGGCCACGCAGAACAATATTGAAGAAGCGCGCGAGTTCGAGCTGAAGGCTGCGGAGATCGTTTTTGCAACGGAGGACAGCAAAATTGGCCTGAAGTCGGTCGTTGAAAATCATGGCGTACCCAACTGTGAGTTTTACGGAAGATAAGCGCTGAAAAACAGAGGGGGAAAGATTTCCTTTCCCCCTCTCAGTCTGTCGAAAAAGAGCGGCTGGAGCTGGGCTTTTTCTGTATAGATATGGTAGAGCGGGCAAGGGTGATGAAAGACGCTGGAACGCGGGAAAATGGATCGAGATCTGGTAGAGTTCGTAGTCATAGACCAACTGGTGCCAAAGGAGCATTTGCTGCGAAAGATAGATGCAGCGGTGGACTTCACACAGCTGTATGAAATGGTGGAGCCGCTCTATTGTGAGGATAATGGGCGCCCCAGCATCGATCCGGTGGTGTTGTTCAAGATGGTGCTGATCCAGCATCTGTACGGCCTTCCCTCGCTGCGGCGGACAGCGGAAGAAGTCAGCGCAAACAATTGCTATCGCTGGTTTCTCGGTTATCCCTTGCAGGAGGAAACGCCGCATTTTTCCACGGTGAGCTATAACTTCCGGCATCGGTTCACCGAAGAGACCGTGGATCGGGTATTTGCGTGGATTTTGGATGAGGTAGCCAAGGCAGGCTATCTGTCTCCCAAGGCCGTCTTCATTGACGGTACTCACATCAAGGCCAACGCCAACACGAAGAAGCAGATGAAGGAGCAGATCCCAGTAGCTGCCAGGCACTATGCAAAAGAATTGATGGAAGAGGTCAACGCAGATAGAGAAGCGCATGGCAAGAAACCCTTTGATGATGACAACGATCCTCCGGTATCTCCTAAGAAGCGCAAAGACAACACCTCTAAGAAGAAGCTGGCCCGCAGGAAGAAGAAAGGCTTTCGTACCGTAACCAAAAGCACGACAGATCCGGACTGCGGCTTATTCGTAAAGGGCGAGCACAAGCGGCAGTTCGCCTATGAGGCGCATACCGCCTGCGACAAGAACGGTTTTGTGCTTGAGACAGTGGTAACTCCCGGCAATGTTCATGACAGCGTGGTCTTTGATGAAGTTTACGACAAAGTAACGGAAAATTTTCCACAGGTGGAGGCCGTTGTGGCCGATGCCGCATACAAAACGCCTCATATCTGCAAGAAAGTGTTCGGCGATGGCAGAGTCCTTTCCACAGCCTACAAGCGCCCGCAGACCATGAAGAATGGACACGAGTGGTGGAAGTATGTCTATGATGAATTCTACGACTGCATGCTCTGTCCCGAATACCAGCCGCTGAAATACAGCACGACGAACCGTGATGGATATAGGGAATACAAGAGTGATCCGAATATCTGCGCCGCCTGTCCGACCAGAGAACGGTGTACGCATTCCAAGAACTGTATCAAAACGGTGCAGCGGCATATCTGGAAGGACTATGAGGAATTGGCGGACGATGCCTGATATACGCCTGCGTACGCGCAGCTCTACAAGTGCCGAAAGGAAACCATTGAACGGGTCTTCGCTGACGCCAAGGAAAAACACGCGATGCGTTATACGCAATACAGAGGCTTGGCTCAGGTGACGAACTGGGTGAAGCTTAAGTTTGTTGCCATGAACTTGAAAAAACTGGCCACATGGAAATGGAGAAATCTGTTGTCCTCGTTTCGTTTTGCTGTTTTTTCGCTCATATATGTTCGAGACCCTGTCTGCTCCTGAGTACAGACTGGGTTCCTCGACAGACTGAGAGGGGGAAAGATTTCCTTTCCCCCTCTATCTACTAACAGATGAATGAAACCATAAAGGAGTGTTTATGTAATGGAAGACCTGACTGGCATCACCGGCAATTCCTATGTTGTGGTTGATCTTCAAAAAATCAAACGCAATGTGGAGAAAATACGTGCGCACATAGGAGAAAATGTCAAGTTCCTGCCTGTGCTCAAGGGAGCTACCTGCGGGCACGGACTCGAAGAGATTGCAGAGTTTTTGGTAAGTGAATGCCAGTTTGATATGCTCTGTGTAGGGCATACCATTGAGGCGGAACGCATTCGTAATTTCGGAGTGAACTGTGACATTCTAGTGCTCGGCGGAACCCCGTTTAACAATATCCCTTATGTGGTTGAAAATAAAATTACCACCACACTTTCCAATGCGGACTATGCGCGCGCTCTTTCCGCAGAGGCAGTAAAGCGTGGAACAACGGCGAAAGTACACATCAAGATCAACAGCGGGCTAGGCCGTATGGGTGCGAAACCGGGTGACGAACTGGCGGCTTTGCTGAATGACATCAATGGGCTGCCGGGGATTGATATTGAGGGCGCCTACACTCATTTTTCTAATTCAGCAAAAATCGACACCGCCATCATCGAACAGGAGGCGGCTACATTTGACAGCGGCCTTGCACAGATCAAAGCGGCAGGCATTACGCTGAAATACTGTCACGCAGCGAACACTCCGGCAACCGTCCGCTTCCCACAGTATCATTACAACATGGTACGCAGCCTGCTTCTTCTGGTTGGATATGACTGGTCAGTGGATCAATTTAATCGGCTTGGGCTGGAGAAGGTTCTGTACTGGCGCGGCTTTGTTGTTCAGATTAATGAAGTCAAGGCCGGTGAACGCTTTGACTACGGACTTGCACTCACAGCATCCCGTGATATGAAAGTGGCTGTGACTAGCTTTGGTTATTCAGACGGTTATCCGGATGATTTGCCTGGCAATGGTGGCTTCGTCATGATAAAGGGACAAAAAGCACCGATTCTGTCACTCAATATGGACCAGGGTTTTGTCGATATAACGGATATCCCCGATGTCTGCGTCAATGATCAGATGCTTCTGATTGGTCAGGATGGCGACGAGGAGGTCGAGCTGACAGAGCTGCTTGCCAATTCCAAGCACTCCGGCACCTACTTCTTCAGCCTTATCAACCATCGGGTTCGCCGCATTTTCAAGCGTTGACAAAATGAAAAAATAGTGATATGAATATTATGCAAGGCTTACCGCGTGCAGACGTCAGCGGTGAGCCTTTGCATTATTATATAGCGAAAGGAAAGCAGCATGCTGAAACAGCAAAATTTCTTTGACAGAAACATTCCTGCCTGGAAGCAGGTCCTTTTTCTATCCTGGCCGACCATTGTGGAGCTCCTGCTGCAGACAGCTGTTAACTACGTGGATACTGCTATGGTTGGAAGCATCGGAGTAAATGCAACAGCAGCGGTCAGTATAACTATGTCGACAATTTGGCTCATCAATGGCTTTATGAATGCAGTCGGCATTGGATACTCTGTGCTGGCAGCACGTTCCATCGGAGAGGGAAACTATGAGCAGGCAAAAGTTATCATTCGCCAATCCATTCTGGCGATCGGCGTGGCTGGTATTTTTTTGACGTTGATTGTCACCCTTTTCATTGCGCCGAATCTTCCTGCCTGGATGCATGCGGAAAAGGAAGTTGTGCCGCTTGCTAGAAGTTACTTGCGTATTATCGGCATGGGATATCTGTTTAATATTTCTCTCATCGTCTGTTCAAACTTGCTGCGCTGTGCCGGGGATACCAAGACACCGATGAAATTCAATATTTTAACAAATATTATCAATGTGGTTGGAAATTACCTGCTGATTTATCCCTCAAAGGAAATACAATTATTTGGCAAAAATTTTTTGCTGCAGCGTGCCGGACTGGGTGTCAGCGGTGCTGCAGCGGCAACTTCAATGTCTATAGCGTTCTCCGGTATAGGCCTTCTTCTGATCCTTTTCTTACGGCAAACACCTTATCAGATCAGCCTAAAGGAAGACTTTTCTCCGGACAGGTTTATTATTCGGCGGGCAATTCGCCTGGCTGTACCGACTGCAATGGAGCGCATGACAATATCGTTTGGCCAAATTGCAGCGACCTCGATGATTACCGGACTCGGAACAATGGCACTGTCGGCAAATCTTTTAGCGGATACGGGGGAAAAGATTTGTTATCTGCCAGTCTATGGCTTTGCAACGGCAGGAACAACGCTGGTGGCACAGTCGCTGGGCGCGGAGGAAAAAGACCTTGCCCTGCACTACGGACGTTGGTGTAATCGTTTAGGTATTATCGTGATGCTCGTCACCAGTACAGCAATGTTTTTGTTTGCAGTGCCGATTATTGATCTTTTTACAGATGACACAGAAACAATTCTGCTAGCGGCGCAGATGTTGCGCATTGAGGCATTTGCAGAGCCACTGCTGGCGATTGGCGTTGTTCTTGGTGGAGTGCTGCGCGGAGCTGGTGACACCCGCTGGCCATTTGTCATTTCTCTGCTTGGCATGTGGGTGGTTCGCTTGCCGCTGGCATACACTCTAATTCATTTATTTGACTGGGGACTTGCTGCTGTCTGGGGGGCTGCGATTGCGGATTGGGCTGTGCGCGCCGCCATATCCTGCCACCGCTTTTATCATAAGAAGTGGATGACGCAGAAAGTATAAGAATAAGAAATGTGCAGTTGGGAAACGTCCAAAATCTGAACTACTGACGGTGAGAATTGGCTAAGTGGCATCGGGCCGATGCGCCTCCGCTCGCTCTTGGAACCACATGGGCGGCAGTCCCGGTGGATTGCGCGTATAGATTTTGATATGGTTGCAATAAGCAAAAACGTAGAGAAAAATGATAGTCTTGACCTAAGATCACGGCAGCTTGTACACCGCGATTCGGCGGATCTTCTCCTTTTAGAGCGTAGCAAGGAAATTCTCCATCGGATGCTCTGGCCGAAGCTTCGCTTCAAAAGGCTTTCTTATTCCTGAGCTTCCGCTGCAGTCCTGATAAGACGGTGCAGAAGTGCCTTTTATAGAGCTAGCCGTTCTCCTTCATGACATAATAAACCGTTTGCCGACTGACATCGATTCCAGCCTGCTCGAGTGTGATACGGCTGCGATCACGCCGTAGTTGCAGCTATCCGAGCAGATCTTTGTATATGAAGATTTATGCAATTCGAGATGAATCGGTGCAGGAGCAGAAGGATCTGGCGTACCTCCTGTATTACGAGCTGGAAAAGCAGTTCTATATTGAGCTGCCTGAAAATGCGGATGCATGGGAAACGCCGCTGTTGCTGGACTCCTTTGTGAAGCGTGGGGAAACCACAGTCGATTCCTATTGGAGCAAGATCTGGGTTCAGCAGCGGATCGTTTCGATCGACCGCCAGAACATCGGTGAGATTCTGCGCGACAATCATCTGAAGGAATATGATGAGTACGAGCTTCTGATGCTGGCAATGGGGCGATGCGCACAGGATGATTACTACCTTGTTCCCATTAACGAGAAGGAGCTTCCGGAAGAAATTACGCGGCGGTTCTCAAAGAGAATTGAAGATGTGCTGCCGCTGGAGAACCATTGCCTGCTGGTATTTTTCCGGGATGGCGTAGTGAAGAAGTGCGATTTGCAGAAGCATTTTGAAAAGACGAAGACATTTCAAGTTCTTCTCAAGAAGCCGGACTATTTTCAGTATGTACAGATGCAGACCGGCGGATACGGTGTTGCTTGGGATGTGAACATGACCATTTCGGACACGATGCTCTACCGAATTGGCAAAAGTGTTCCGCTGACGATGGAAGACTTCTGGAACTTTGCCGCGCACAGAATCATCAACGCATCGGAAGCGGCGGAGATATTAGGTTGCTCCCGGCAGAACATCATTGACCTTACAAAACGCGGGAAGCTTCATCCGATCAAAACATCGGAAAAGAGCACGCTGTATCTCAAAAGTGAAGTCCTGAAACGAAACTGGCAGTGAGAATGCGTTATACCCCTTTATACCCTTTTCAAAAGGGTATAAAGGGGTATAACGTTCTTTAGAGAACTTTTCAAAATTTCTCATTTACACCTTTTCAAATGAATTCCAATCCGTTACAATATATCTAACAACCTAACAATGTAATCGAGGTGTTGCTATGAAAACAACAGATAAGCCGCAGGTGAAGCAATACGTCATCTATTCCCGCAAATCCAAATTTACAGGGAAAGGTGAAAGTATTGAGAACCAGATTGAGCTGTGCCGCCAGTATATTGCAATGCACTTTGGCGAAGACGAGGCAGAGCATGCGCTTGTATATGAGGATGAGGGTTTTTCCGGCGGCAATCTGGAGCGTCCGCAGTTCAAGCAGATGATGAGGGATTCCCAGAAGATTGAGTTCGCTGCCATTGTCGTCTATCGCCTCGACCGGATCAGCCGCAATATTGGAGACTTTGCGAAGCTCATCGAGGATCTGGGCGATCGCCACATTGACTTCATTTCCATCCGGGAACAGTTCGACACGTCCTCTCCCATGGGGCGTGCAATGATGTATATCGCGTCAGTGTTCTCCCAGCTGGAGCGAGAAACCATAGCCGAGCGTATCCGCGACAACATGCATGAGCTGTCCAAGACCGGACGCTGGCTGGGCGGCACGACACCAACTGGCTACGCTTCGGAAAGCTTGTCCAGCGTAACAGTAGATGGCAAGGTTAAGAAAGCTTGTAAGCTCAAACCTATTCCGGAGGAGATTCAGCTGGTAAAGACAATTTTTTCTGTGTTCACGGAAAGTGGCTCTCTCAGTAAAACTGAGCAGTACTTATTAGAGCACCGCTGTGTCACAAAGCGAGGCAAGCAATTTACACGCTTTGCTATCCGGGGTATTCTGACAAATCCGGTTTATATGATTGCTGACGATACGGCTTATCAGTATCTCAAGGAGAACCACGTTGACCTTTTTGCCGAGCAATGGGAGTTTGACGGTGAGCACGGTATTATGGCTTACAACCGCACGCTCCAACGTCCTGGCAAGGCTACTCAGATCCGCCCGATGGAAGATTGGATTGTGGCAGTGGGGAAGCATCCCGGCATTATCTCCGGCGCAAACTGGGTACGAGTACAGTCTATGCTGGACGTGAACAAATCCAAGAGTTACCGCAGACCGCGCAGTAATGTGGCGCTTTTGTCCGGCCTTTTGCGTTGTGGCGAGTGTGGCGACTATATGCGCCCGAAGCTGACTGGTCGCACTAATGCAAATGGGGAGTTGATTTACACCTATATGTGCTCCACCAAGGAGCGCAGTCATGGTACTGTCTGTAACATGAAAAACTGCAACGGCAACACTCTCGATGCTAGGATTGTTGAGGAAATTCGTAAGGTTGCTATCGACAAAGCAATTATCACGGAACGCAAGGATCTTCTCCTCTTCCACACCGTTATCGCGCAGGATTGCTGCCGCATCACTGACGGAGAGTTCCAGCGGTTCGGGGTCATGGATCTCCTTATGCTGTTCAATCTGGTCGCGGAGTCTGTCATGGATAGACTGGACCAGTTCCATATTGCAGGCATCACCCAAAGCTTCGCTGAGTGCATTCTGGAATGCTTCCTTTTGCTCAGCGGCAGACATGGGGGCTGTGGTATGAAATACGCTGTCGATAACTTCCTCGTGGATATCATCTGCCTTTCTGGAATAGAACAAGGCATTGTAGATATTGGCCGCACGATCGTCAAAGGCTGGGAACACGAATCCCAGTTCCGGTGCAGCAACGATCTGGCCGGCACAACTGTGGAACTCATTATCTCCAGGGAAGAAGCCCAACTCCGCTTTGCGCTCCTTCACAGGACAGACACAGCAAACGACATAGGAGAATACGGCATCGGATGCATCTGCGTCCATCTCGTCGTTTTTGTTCTTACGGGGGACATCGTATGAGTCATGTGCCAGGAGGATGAGGTAGTTGCTATCCCCAAGGTCAAGAGAGTTGATGATTTTCTGATAGAACTCCTCACGGATGTCACCGTCTTTCAGTTGCGAATCGCGCAGTGCCATGAGAAGGTGATGCTCATCACTGTCAGCTACCTGTTCAGTAGAGAAGATAATATCGATCAGGTTTTTCCCAAGTTTTCCGGAAAGAGCCTTCTTCAGCAGATTCAGGTACTTCTCTGCTTCGTCCTGCGGGAGAATCCCCATGGATTCATCAATGTATGAAACGATTTCACGGCTGCTATTGACAAAACAGCCATAGATACGGCTGATAGCATTCCGATCCATGCGAAAACGGCGGCGCAGTTCGCTTACTTCTTTCAAATTCAATTTAGGTTACCTCGCTTATCAAATTGGTCTAGCTGCTTGAAGCAGCAACCTCATCATATCACAGTCTGCCGATTCTGTCACATTCCGAGAACTCGTTGAATTATTCCTGCCAATCATCCTCACAGCCAGTTTCTTGAGCAATCATTATCGCAGTATCGGAGAAAGCGAAGCAGTGTTTCTGCTCAGAACAAGGACACTGACCGGCCATTCTCTCTTCTTGGCTTGCTGACTTACGGTTTTGTATTGATTATTGATTACATCCAAACAGCGTGTTCTGATGTAATCAATCGAATAGTCCCTCAAGTGATCCACAATCGTTTCACCACACTTAACAAGAAATAAGATTTCCTACTTGGCCGACCAGTCAAGGCTTGCAACGGCCACAGGGAGAATACCCATTTGAAATGGCCTCATCACGGGTGCCGAAGAACTCCTGCTTGTTCTTTTCCTTCATATCGTTCACGCTGGAACAGGTGGGATAGTGGAACTTCTTCGTGTTGGTATTAAGGATATAATCTGCCTGCGACGCCTCACTTCCGGTCGCTGGCTCCTGCTTTTCAGGCTCTGGGGAAGGTGTGGAAGTTACCGTAGCCGTCTTCTGCTCCTCCTGCTGAGCACTATCTGCCAGCTTGCTCTCGCCTGTGGCATAGTCAATCTCAATGCCCGGTTGGACATTGTAGGCAAAGACGCAGTAGGAAACCTCGGCACCCTTGTCTTCCACAGAATAGCCTTCCATCAGAACGCCGTTAGCCAGAAGATTATCTCCCTCAAAAATAGGCGTTACACGGTACATGACATGGTTGCCGTTTTCCTTCACATAGTCCGCAACCATATTTTCGAATGGCAGCATGCCCTCAATGTTCAGGTATCTGGTGCCGGTAATCAGGTTCTTTGTATTGGCGTTTTCGCCGGTCAGCTGGTAGCCAATGAGGTGACAACGGTTGTAGAGATACTTCCCATCGACCAGATCATCATAGCGCACGGTATGCCATCCAGAGGGCTTAACCATGCCGATGGAACCTCGCGACTCTGTTGGCATCAGATCTTGTCCAATACTTGCGCATGCGGTGCCGCAACGTCCAAGTGCGTCGAGATCGCTGTAGTACTCATAGGATTGATCCGTCAACTCACTCTCGGTGAAATACGGAGCATTTCCATTTACCGCAACATAGGGCTTATCCGTGTATTCAGCGATTGAGCTGAGCGAGAAGGCGGGTGCTTCAGCACTCAGACTATTTTCATTTGCGTTCTGCTCTGGCTGAGACGGCTGCGCTTTGTCAGATACCGAGTCATCCTTTCCTGACTCCGGATCTGAGGCGGATTCTCCATTCTCACTTGTGGTAGAATCCGAGCCCTCGGCCGACTCTTCTTGCTGCGTTTCCTCAAATGCGATATCACGGTTCGAACCGTTTATCGGCACATCTGTCGTGGTTCCGCAGGCAGATAACAACGATAGGCAGAGCATGAGCGATAGGAAGACGGAGATCGTTCGTCTTCTCATCTTTCATAAACCTCCATTGTGATCAGGTCGTGAGAATGCCCCGCAAACTCAGACGTGCCAACCAAATGCCATTGGCCAGATCCCAGCTGCAAATCGAAATACTGGTCAGCGGGATAGGTGCGATCCCATCTAAAAATGATGATTCTCTCGATCCACTTCTCAAATGGTGCAAGCGGAGCATCTTCCACGAAGCAGTATTCGCCTTGAGCAGCTTCCTGAAGGAAGGCGTCGTCTATGTTTAGGTTTGGAATGCTCTCGGTATCAAACTGGCTTGCGGAGTAATGATTCATCCAGAGAGGGACATTGGCAACCAACTCAGCCACATGCTCTCGTAGAACGCAGTCTTGGCTCTGCCGACGATGGTTGAACGTCATGCCATTCTTCTGATCCAAGCAGGCCATTACGATCATAGGAAGAGACCTCCTTCCGGTTATTCGTCCTGCTCCGACTCAAACTGCGTGAGGTCGCTGTAGCCCTTCATGGCAAGCTCTTCAAGAATCGAATCCGCATTGGCTCTCACAACCTTTGAGACCGCATAGCATGTCTCGCTGGTGGTATAAAGAAAAAGCTTATTGCCCTTTGGATCGTACACGGCTTCCTCCACTTCAAGGGCAATGCGGGTCTGATCCTGCGCATCTCTAAGCAAAGCTCTCATTTCTATTTCCTCCGGTGTTTTTCAAATTTGTTTGAATAGAATTCATTTCATCGTAAAAACAATGATCCAAATGGCAATCCCCAAAACAGTCAGTAGAAATCCCAGGCCCTTTGAATGGGGGCTTATTAGAAGATAGAGGCCGACAAAAGGCATGGCAGCGAGTAGTAGCAGTATTTGAACCAAACAACCAAGTGTTTCAGTCTCACCATTCCTTTGATATCTACCAGCCACTATGGCCACCTCAACCTTCTAATAGGTCTTCAATTTCCTCAATTTTCTCGTTGAACTGTTCGCATTGTTCTTCCCACTCTTCGTATGCCTCGCTATCAAGGTCATCTGGTTCATCGCATTCAAGGCTGTCAAGCTGGGCACGAAGTTCATCCAGACATTCTTCCAACTCTTCGTGAGTCATGCTTTCATAGTCATCGTCTTCGCCCACGGTCACAGAGATCTCTACATTCGGATTGGTCTCAGAAAGAACTGCAGCAAGTCCCATGATACGCTCAAGGTCGCTCACTTCGCCATCATGGTTGAAGTCGAATAGATCCATATGTTTTTTCCTCCTATAAGGTACGTTCCTTTGGTACTATACGCATCATAGCAGGAGCCTTGTCCAATAATACGGACAAGGCTCCTGCTGAACAACAAAAGAAGTGGAGCAACCCATACAGATGCTCCACTTCAATGGCTATGATGTTATATTACTTCTCCTGCCTTGCGATCTGATCAAGCAGGAAATGCTCTGCGTAGCCGCAGGCGCGCTCGACAGAACCGGCCTCAAAGGAATTGGCCAGGTTCGCGTAGCGCAGGGTCTCCAGATAGCTGCGGCTGCCGCCAGTCTTGCAGAGATTCAGGCAGTCCTGCCACGCCGCTTCTTTGTTCTCGGCATATTTCTTTTTGAACTCCATCGCACCCATGGTGGTGAGCGTGTAGTTGATGTAACATTGGTTGCACCGCATACGCAAAATACGAATCAGGTGAACTGAATATCCGGGCAAGCGTTATCATTGAACTTCGTAAAATCTACAATTGTTCCTATGAAGAGTTCTTTGCCGGCTTAGACGAATAATCGGGGTAGCACAAATTGTGCTACCCCGACTTTTTCGTTTCGTCTGTAATTCAACCGTAATCATTCATCAAAAGCTGCGGAATTCAGCAACTTTTTTTACCTCATCAGAAGATAGGCCGGACAGCAATTCCAATTCGATATACATCTCTCGGTTCACATTGCTATCATCTCGATTATCCAGAATGGCTCTGAGGATATTCGCACCGGCACACACGCCATCCATCTCTTTTTCACGGAAGCTCAAGAAAACTTTGTGCTTCCTGTTATCAAACAGGACCTTCGACGCGTGAATGGTGATTGGCTTGGACATGAGCCAAAGCTGCTGAGGATGTTGTTTCATAATTGAGAGCGTTTTATCCCAAACCGTTTCGTCTGAGTCGGGGAAAAGGATATACTCTCTGAGAACCCGTGGAATTTCGTGAATCTCGACCTGGCAGATCCTGCGGCCTTTTTCATTCACATCGGCAACCGCATCATCTGGATTAAGCGTCATATTCTTGAACTCCTGAACTTTGAATTCAATCGTTTCCATTTTCGTACCTCCAAACAATATAAAGAGCCGACTTCACAGTAATCATCCATAAACGATGGCTACACTGTGAAGTCAGCTCTTACTCTAAGAAGATTATAGCAATAAGGCCTCTATTGGTCAAACCTATTATTCCCGTTCCACTCCTTAAGCTCGAAGATATACTCAAGCGCATAGGATCATCTGAATATTGCTATCCATGCGTAGTACCTCACTCTGTCAGTTTGCCAAGACAACCGCTGAGTAGAAGTCCTTCCAAATTCTTCGGAGAATCGATTCTTCCCAACGGTGGAGGATAGTCACCGAGCTTCACCTCTGTAACAACCCCACTCTTGAAATGCACATAAATACGATACCCTTGATCCAACAACCATGTAGACAAGAACACCGACTGATCAGTATGGATGTTTTCAACATGAAATCTGAGGGCCCGCTGCGCTTGATAGTACCCGATGGCGAACTGGTGTCCTTTAGGCAGGTTGCGTGGCATCGCCCAATAATCCTCGTACCAATGGTATTCCATCTCTCATTCCTCCGTTTCCGAGCAGACCTTTAGAATCAGCTCGTGCATACAATCAAAGATTTTTTGAGAGCACTGCGCACCTTTGGAACGCATATATCTGAGATGCTCACACTTGCCATTTTCGATTGTAACGCTGATGAGCTTATCATTGATCCAGCCCTGCGTGCGAAGTGGCACATCGACTTGATATCGGCGCATGAGGTGATTGACAATGGAATAAGTTCTGGAATCATAGCGGCTTTTGTAAAGGCTGATAGGTTCATTTTTGAGCGTACCGCCGCCACGAATAGTGCGAACGGCCAAGTCGATCATCTGCTCGGCCTTACGGTTCCGTTCTTCACAGAACGCGCGATCTTGTTCTTCCTGCTCGGCTTGCCGCTTGAGCGCTTCCTCCTGCTTATACGCACGATACTTAGTTCTCAGCGCAAGGCAGGACGGGATCTCCTCCAGAATGAGTGCTCCAACGAAGTCGGGGAAACTCTTGCCGTCGCATTCTTTCGAATCAAGGAATGCGGCGACATGCTGATCTAAAACACTCTTAATGTAGTCCGCCTGACGAGCAGAATCATTACCAAGCTCTATGATCTTTTCCGTCTCGCGTGCCATCGCTTCCGTGAAAGTTCCTGTGCCTGCGGCACCAGAATCCCTCAGGAGTTTGAAATGTTCCTTTCTGCCTTCTTCGGAACCATACAAGGCAATCGTTGCGGGAAGTAATCCACAATGATTCACCAAGGCATAGTCCGTCATCCGGAGGGGAACCAGATGGTCATTGACCTCCACATGGAGAATGTACGCATCGTTTGCGGCTCTCGGATACTCAAGATCGGGCTTGCCATCGCTACGCCAAAGGCGGTACGACACGGCGCCGTTAGAAACCTCACGCTCCAGAACTGCTCTCATCCGCTTCTTTTCCACATTATAGTTGCCATCATAGAATAATGGCGTCATCAGCTTTGCTGTACCCATCATTTACCTCCGTATCTTATTTGTCCTGATCTGAAATGTTCTTAAACTCGATGAGCTGTGTGTAGTCATCTGCATCCCCGTCACCATAAACGATGGCCTGAAGGCGATGCTTCTCCGAAGAGTATTCGATCCATGCGAGACGGATTGATCCTTCATTGAAGCAATCGTTCATACCGTTGCCACAAAAAGCAACAGAAATGCCAGGGTAGTCGGGATCCGCTTTGATCCCGACTACCAGCTCCCCCAATGGGGTGCGTACAGTCAATTCGTCATTCTTCATGGTTCACCTCCGTTGCAGGGGTGAAGCTCGCGAACTCCGTTTCCACGTTCGGTCGATGGAGGCTCAAATCCATGAGGTCTATACAGCTGTAGCAAGGTTCCTCCACGGTCATTTTGTTGCGATGGAGGCAGCGACTGCATGGCGGTCGATCAACGATCCTACCGTCCAGCAATTTCTCATAGAAACCTTTCACGGTACACCTCCATCAGTCATTCTTCTGACCAAGTAGGTCAATCGAAAGCCTGTCTTGAACCGTCACACCGCAGCGCTTCTGGAGGAAACCCTCTAAAAAGCTCAGCGCAATGAGAGCCAATGCGGCATCATCCACATCCGGCCCGACAGGTCTTACTTTCGCCTGACGCGGAATCGGGTGCAGGTCAAGAGAAGCCATGAGGGCTACATCTACCTGCGCCATCTCACGGTCTGTCAGGTGGCCTTTGAAGTCACCAAGACGGCTGACATCGACGGAAGAGATCTGCTCGCAAAGCGCGGTCGAGCGCTTGCCGGCACTTTCAATCCGCACATGCGTCGGCATGGGCTTTTTGTACTGGCAGGTCAGGTACACGACTTCTACAACAGGACTGTGCTCATTACACAGCGGATTAGAGACGATGATGGCCGGCCGACCAGATCGCTGCTCGGATCCGACCGTTTCGCTCGGATTGACATAGAAAATATCGCCACGATTGATACTCATAAACGTATCGTCCTTTCTTTGATCATAAATCAACATTTTGCTCGATGGAGTAGAAGTCTTCATCACAGCGGAAGCACTGACAAGTGTATTCTGGAATGTCACTCAAGAAGAGTGGATCTCCGCAGCGAAAGCAGGTACCGACACTCTTTCGGAAGACCATATCTTCCATCTCGTCTTCGGTTACACCATGCTCACGCAGGTACACCTTTGCCGCTTCAACACCTGCAAAGTAGATTACTTCATCTGCGTCGTTCTTCAGGTATTCAAGCCCATTCAGGGATATCCCGTTGATGTACCGGCCAACAATGACAGGATCGGATGAACCATCTGACAACTGCGTTTGCCGATTGAGAATGGGGATCCCCAATTCCCGCGCTCTTCGGATTTCCTCCTTCATGCCACTACTGATGCGGTCGCCATAGATGACCAAGCGATCACACAGGGCAAGCAGTCTTGCGCCAAAAGATAGGGCAAGTGCTCGTTCTTCCGGGGTGGAATCGTCAAGCAGATAAGGTAAATAAGCGTGCGGGGCAACTGCGCGGCAGCCGAACTCCCGCTCACACATTGCCATATACGTGCGTGCTCTTTGGGCATTCACCATGATCTCAGCCCGTGTAGGTGCAGAGAGGGGCGAGCACACATAGGTAAGAGCCATTCTAAACAACCTCCTTCATACATAATGCGAAGGCCCGAAGACGAGGTGCTATTGCAACTCTCGTCTCCGGGTCTTCTTCAAAAATCAGATATGGCAATCGACGATGGCAAGGAAGTCATCATCTTTCGCCTCATTCATGAGCTTCTGGATCTCATCGTTCCAGGCTCGCTCGTCCTTGTCGTTGCTGGAGATCCCAAACCAACCCATATCACCGGAGCCGGTCCAATCTCCATTGCGATCAACAAATGCATAGGTATGGCACATGTATCGATCCAGATCGGTAGCGCCTTTCCGCGCCTTATACTCATCCAGAGTTTCACCTTTCAGATACAGCATTTCGCCCCAGGCTGAAATGCCATCATCAAGGATCCTGCACAGAGGGCCGAAATCGGTAAGGTCTTTGGTCTCGAATGCTTTTACACACTTCTGATACCGTTTCTCGACCGTATCGACAGCGATCTTGCGCATGACATCCCAACAGATATCCTTCTTGCGTGCGGCATCGGCATACTGATACCCCTCAGGAGGGATAGCAGATTCGCCATCATCGTCTTTCGCAGAAGGAATGCAGTCCTGAAGTCCTTCCGGAACTAAGAATCGATTTGGGAATCTACCGCCGATCTGCCACCAGTCCCATTTCGCGTTGGGGTTGCAAGTGTAGCCCCATCGTCCATCTGAAGCCTTCACAAAGCCGCGATGTTCATCACAATAAGCCTCGAATGAGGGATACCACGATTTGACGGGGTAATCTGTCACCAACTCCAGCGCTTTGGACTCCTCCGTCTGGAGTTTGCTCTTTCGGTCCCCGTTTGGGCCGAACGCATAGATCCTGTCCTCCTCAATGAAGAAGGACTTGTTGAAAGCATCATCGTAAATGGAGTGGATACTGCCATCCGGGAACCGGACGACACGCATGGTGTCATTCTCAAAGTCGGCTTTTGCCTCTTCCGTGCGATCTTCGAATTCGCGGTACTTCTCTTCCTCTGTCTGTTCATCGAAGGGTGCCAGAACAGGAATCAGGTGGTCTTCCAGATTATTGGCATGGATGTTGTTGACAACGCCATCGTCAGGAACAATAACACAAACAGAAAAGTGACTCATAATTCAATTCTCCTTATAATCAGATAGTATTTTGCGGATCCGGGCAAAGCGCTTTTCAATCGCTTTGCGACCGACTCCACATAGTTCAGCAATTTCACGATTGGTGTAGCCCTGGTTGCGGAACTGGATCGCCTCAAATTGCTTATAGGTGAGGTTATCTTCGATCACACGCCAGAGGCCATCATCAATCGGAGCAATTTCAGGTGCAGGAATCTCACAATAGAACTCAATTGGGATCTCCTGCAGTTTTCCGACTTGATCTCGTGCATAGTTCGATAGCTCTGAACGCAGATGGTACCAAACCACCGTGGAGAAGCTGTACTTACGCAGCGCTTCCTCCGACAGGTATCGTACCACCACTTTCAGGTACCGATTAGCCAAGAGGGCGTAGTAGTCATCCCCAAGGCTGTGCTTTGCCATGAAGTCAAGAAGGAGTCCATGATGCTCCTCAGCAAAAGCCTGCTGCTCGGGGGTGAGTGGCTTCATATCCTTTCACCACCTAACCGCTTATCTTCGCAAGCCCTTCTGCGCACTTGTAGTATTCAAGTGCAGTCAGGATCACCTGCCTCGTTTCTTCCGACCAACCTCGGATCCGGAATTGTTTACGGACCTCATCCTTATCAACCCGCGTATCGCTCATGTGCTCGATGCTACTTTCAAAAAGCTCTACGAACTCCTCAGCTCTATTGATTCGCGGGAGAAAATCATGATTATACTCTTGGGCCGTCATGTTCCATTTGCCTCCTATTCATCCGTGTCATCTTCTTCGTCATCGGAGAAACGGTTGAAGATTTCATCATATGCACTATTAACAGAGCAAAATTCGCAGCCATCAGATTCACAGTGCCCTTTGTTGATTTCTTGTCTACAGTACTTACTGAAGAGTTCGCGAAACGCTTGCATTTCTTGTTTATTCATCATCAGATACTCCTTTTCTTTCAGGCTGGCTTCTCCAGAACAGCTTGGATCCCGACCAACTCGTCATACTTGCCACGGTCGATTGGCCGGAACTGCTGCTCGCGAATGAAGAAGTACAGGCGTACCGCCATCACGAGATACTCCACGAGATCGACGTAGAATGTCGCCAAATTCGTGTAGTCGTAATCCGTAGTAAAGCGATCCATAGCAAGCTGATAATCGACCCAGTAGGGATTACTCTCCTGGTAATAGGAGCAGTGGCCCGCAGCGTCCTTCGGCTGATCACCAAGCACATCATCCGAAAACCAAGAGGATGTCGAATTGACAACCATCGCAAATACCTGCTCCTCTGTCTGCCGGCACATGAAACCCGGCAAAGCGGATATCATGACTAGGAGTTTTCGGAGCGTTGTTACGCGGCACTCGAGTTCTTTGAAGAGCCAATAGTAGCGGGAATCCGCCTGGTTGAAAGACTTGGAAAGAGCAAGAGATAATCGCTGCTCATAGTGCCTTTGAAGGTGATGGACTAGATCGACTCCAAAGTAGAAATCCATCCTACTGCACCTCCAGCTTCACGTCTGGGAGCGGGCCGTTTGTAAGCTGCTCCCTCGTGATTCCGAACACGCGAGTAAAGAGATCCATGTACCGCTCTTGAGCCGGTTGGCTTAGCATGTTGTTGGGCGAAATGATCGCCCACATCGCAAGCTCCTCCTCCGGAACGGAGAATGGATCTTCCCGCCAGATACCATAGTTGTACACTGGCTTTGGCGGTTCGGATGCGCGCTTTACTTCATTCGCGGTCTCTGCTTTCAAGATCAGCTTGAGCTTCTTATCCAAAATGACGTCGAGAAGATCTCGGCGGATACCGCGCTTTTCATACTGAAGCGTCAGATCTTTGGCCTTCTGAAAAGCATGCAGTTTGATATCCAGCAGACTGCTTGGCTGCTGTGGATCAACAAGCAGTTCACTGATGGCTAAAACAAGTGAAAAGTCCCAATTTGAGATCATGGCTTATGCACCTCCTCTACGGAGCAGGGGAGTGCCGAAGCACTCCCCTGCAAAAAACGGTTATTTCCTCAAATAAACACAATGAACGCAAAGTCAATTACCCCATTCTCATCAGCGTGTGTATAGCAGGTATAGCCGCCATCGCCGAAGCCGGACGATGAGACCGCACCATAAGGCAACACGCCGGCTGACATCTTGCTGAGTGTGATGTCGCACACATGGCGATACCAGAGATCACCAATAGCGAAACCCGGTGCAGGCAGTTCCTCAAAAACCGTATAGTTCTGATAGAACGCATCATCAAAGAACCCTGCCTGTCCGGAATCAACGCCGACCTCAAATGACTGCTCGACACATTTGCACGCCACTTTGCGCACTTTGCCTAAGCGGATCACATTGAAATCTGGACCAGTATCCTTATGACGGACGGCAAGGACGGCACAGCGTGTGCCCCATTCGCCTTCATCCGTCTTCAGGACACCTGCCTCCCAAGTCCCGAGCTTGCAATGGTCAACGGTGCCACAGCACCATACATCGCGCTCGTAACAGGGATCGCTGACACGCATGACTGGAGAAGTCATCTCAAACTCGCCAAGGTCGATAAACTCGCAATTTCTCTTCATGCCTACTGCACCTCCTTACTGCTGCGCCGCCGCGCGCTGCTCACTCAGCAGCTTTCTGGCGTCGCGAATCAGCTTCGGGCCGTAAGTCAACTCCCACGACTCAATGAATCGTGTCGTGCGGTAGACAAGATTGAAGAAGTCCAGATCGTTGATGTTGACATACACAGAGCGTTGCTTTTTGTAGGTACCCGACTTGATGTGGGTGCCGCCTGTTGCGGTTTTCTCTTTGACAGCGCGTCCATTTTCCACGATGACGCACCAAGGATAATTTCTGGGCTTTCCATCGTTTCCAACCGACGCGCGCTTGACCGAGAGCTTTGTCACTGTACTCAGCCCATGTTCGTCCGGCTCACCGAAGATCTTATCCTCCGTGAAGTCGAAGCGATCCAGATCGTTCTGCATTCTGCTGAGAACGAAGGGGAAAAATCCAGGGGAGAGATTCGCTGTGACACGAACGGTCTTGTCGCCAGTACCGTTGGAGTAATCCTGCAGCACAACACCAATGCAAGAGTAGGCACGGATACCATCCGCCTGCTCCTCGCCCTGGGCATGCATATGAGCATAGTACTCGATCGGTGCCGGCTTGAGCTTGTCCGTAAACTCGCAGAGCTTCTTATTGGTCATGTAGATCGCGATCTGGTTTTGAATGCGATTATCTTCCATTTTCAGGTATCCTCACTTTCTTCACATGCGTAGAATTCATCCACATAGGTTGCGTCCGGAATGAATTCCTCAGAAGTCACTTTGTCGCCATCCACCGTGATCGTGTAGTAGGACATGCCGCCCTCGACCACAGCGAACATCTTGCCATCGAGGTGATAGCCAAGCTTCGAGAGCCACTCGGCAATGTATCCGATCCAATCCGCGATGTAGTAGGCTTTTTCAGCCTCATTCCACCCAAGATAGGAGTGTCCGTTGTCAGGATCGTTCCGAAGCTCCAGATCACAATAAAGGCTCGGGCAGGGGCCGGGCGTCATATTCATGTCACGCTCATCTGTGAGCCCTTCCGCATAGCGTTCGTGCAAACAGATGCGGCGCGTGAGATCCCTCGTATGGATGGGCAGGAAGAATGCACCATCCTCTCCAAAATCTCCATCGCCAAACAGCGTGACAGCTTTGCGCTCTTCCAATGTTGGGAAAAGGGCTTCCAGTATTTTGACATCCCGCTTCATATGCCGGATGCCGAGAAACTGACGAAATCTTCCCGCCAACGGTTCTTTCAGGCAAGGGGTAATGCGGATGGCACCTGTAAAATCGGTATAGGTTCCCATAATGCGCTGCTCCTCTTCTCAAAAGTGATAGTCGAGTGTCCCACCAAAATAAAAGGACCCGCTGAGATCAGTCTCGCGAATCCAATCATCCAGTGTCTTCAGTTCGTCTTGGAAGTAGATATAAAAGCTGAACTTATCGTTGAAGCAATCATTCAGCTTATACATGGCCATGCCGATATCGTACTTTGTCTCTCCAACAAAAGCGCCCAGAGAGATGCCAGTCAGCTCACATACCTTATCGAGGAATGTGTGGTAACTTCTTTCAAAGTGCATCTGCTTGGCCTTCGGCCTGAATGTGAAGCTCTGTCCATCCTCGGCGACATCCACATAATTTCCAACACGACTCAGGAACCACTTGATATCGTGATCTCGATCTGTATTGGCGTCTGTGTAGTCAGCGATCGTGTTGCAAAACCATTCAGGGATGGAAGCCTCAGAAATACGCTCTTGCTTCAAAACGGGCTCTTTGCTGAGCTCGATGATCCTGCTATGCATGATGCAGCTCCTCCTTAATCAAAATGATCCATGTGCTTTGAGATAAACTCGTTTGCGTAGTAGCAGATGAGATTGACCAGCATGCCGATCGCCAGATACGACTCCTTATCGCAGTTGAGCGTTTTGAGTACATAGACGCGTGCACGATTGCGGCGGAAATCATTCTGATCTTTGCTCCAGCTACCATACAGGTAGATGTCACCGTAGATCCCTTCGCTTTCACCATAGGACACATCACCCAATACGCCGAATTCGGCGCGGTAGAGTGTGCCGTCCTCACAATCTCTGAGAATGAGGTCGTAGTCGAGTACGCAAATCTTGTTGTACTGCTCGAAATAAGGATCAGCTTTCGCCAACTTGACAGTTGCGTCAAATACATCTTTTACCGTGAAATACTGTTTGCCTTCAGCCATTGTCTTCACCCCCTTCCTCTTCGGACATATCCATCACAGAAGGCGGCGCCTTCCGGTAGTCAGGATTGCTTTTGAAGATGCAATGAGGGTTATCACAGAGGTCACCAAGGTAGCACGGGAGCTTGTCTGCTTCCTGATAGAATGGATGGCAGTAATAGCCGATCTGAGCTTCTACCGCGTTGATAGCGCCCTCTACAACATTGGCAATCATCTCATCGTCCCGTTGAGGAATGGATAACTCGAACTTCCTCGGCGGCGCCGATTTGGCCGTTAGGGCTACGATGAGTTCGTAGGCGGCATTATTGATCACGTCTTTCTTGGCCTTGCAATACCAGTCGAAATCCACTGGTTTCTTCACATGTCTCCCTCCTTTGGGCCAGTCTGTAAGAAAGCGCAATACTGATTTTTGCAATCTCCAGTCTGATAACAAGGAATACTGTCGCTGTAGAATGGGTGACAGGTGTGTCCAGCCTTTTCTTGAATGATCTCCTCCGCTGCATCGACCAATTCGCCGATGATTTCCATGTTCCAATCCGGAACGGCAGGATCATCTTCTTTCGGCTCGTTGTGATCTTGCGCGGTCATGGCGCAGATTAACTGATACGCAGCGTTGTCAATCGCATCATTTCGGTTGCACAAATAGTCTTCAAAAGATATCATTCGTAGGTTTTCCTTTTCATTTAGTGTGGGAGGCTACGCACGATCAGGTTCGTCAGCATCACCGGCAGTTCTTGGAGATTGGTGATGTCCAAATAGCCATCACCATAGATCCGCTCAATTCGCGGGCGGTCTTCACCAATGGCTGCCGCGTAGATTTTGACACCTTTTCGCGCATACTCCAGTTTGATCCCACGCAGATCAGCTTCTGCTGCAGATCCGGAGTAACCGTCATCATTTGGCTGCCCATCGCAGATGATCATGAGGATTTTCACCTCAGATGTCTGCTTAGAGAGTTTTTCCGCTACAAAGCGCAACGCGGCGCCGTCGCGGTTACAGTCTCTGGCACTCATGTCCATCAGCCGATAGCGGTTATTCTTATCGTAGGTATCGAAATCCGAGTAGGAAAACAGTTCAACATGTGAGCTCCAGGCGGTATGACCAACGACCAGCAGCGGGATGCCAAGCGACTCGCAGAAGTCCTGGATCACAATGGCAGTTGCTCGGGCTCTGGTAATGCGATCATTTGAACACATCGAGCCGCTCTCGTCGATGAGCAGGCCAACGGAAAGGTTGATCGGCTCAGTCGGAAGCCGGGAGTTGTAGAAGATGCGTCCGTCAGTCCGGTGCAAGGCGTGCTGATTCAGTCGCTTGCCGATCAGAAGACCAGTCTGCTTGCCGCCCTGCCGCCGATCGCGGAGAGCGGAACTGACACTACGCTGCAATCGCTTGGAGAGCATTAAAAGCTCCGGAGCCACACGGTTATAGCTGTCGATGAGGTTCTGATCCACGCGAGCCATACGATTGACCGTGATGTGGATATTGCGGTGCGCGTTGCCATATCGGATGGAATTTGCCTCACGCTGGAGTTCTTCAGAGAGTTCTTCCTCCAGTTCCTCTGTGACTTTTTCCTCAGCCATATGCTCCAAAAGCCGTTCAATGTCCTCTGCTGCGTGCTCGTAGTCATAGCCGTCATACTCGCTGTTCTGATCCACACCGCCACTGCCGCTGCTTGTGATACTATTCGTCAGATGGGCAGCAATGCGGTCACTCTCTTCCGAAATCACACGCTCGGCCTGTGCCCGGATGGCATTCATCTGCCCAGGATCTGGCGTGAAGGAGCCATTGCTCGGGACAGGTGTCGTCTTCATCGTGAAGTTAGGCGCCGCCTTAGGGAGTTGGCTGGAGAGGTCTTCCTCAACCGCCTGCTTGCCCTGCTGCAATCCATTATCGTCTTCATCATTCCCGCTACCAGACTGGCCAGGGGTAGGAACGCCTCCGGAACCACTACCGCTACCGACTCCTTTCTGCTGCTGAGCCTGCTGTTGCGCCTGTTTCTGCTTATCTCGCAGAGCGTCAAAGCAGCGCTGCATCATTGGCCAGAGATCTATCAGGATCTTGCTCACGATCTCACAGCGGGATCTGGCATCGTCGTCGTAGACACACTCATCGACCAGAGGAATGTACTGGTAGAGTTTGTCAATGAACTCACCGGTGTAGCCGGACAGGTTATTGACCTCGTGTGCCCGGATATACTGGATCAGGAGGTTGAGTACGATACTGTGGTCATAATACTTGCGATTGATCATCTCACTGATCTCCGGCACGGTATCTGCAAAGCGCAGGTTATTGAGTGCGATCCCTTTGGCGGGGGAGCCAGGAAACTCATAAGAATACCTGGCATCCACATATCCGTCTTCCAAGATGTTCTGCAGCGCATGCGCCACACTCATGATGACCTGGTAAGGAACCGTGTCGGCCTCATCGAGAACTGCTTCGAGGATGTCGCGTGCATGGAGCTTTTGCATACTGTCCAGACCGTCAGGCATCTTCGGGTAGAATTTACCCTTCTCCAGTTTGCTGAAGTAGCTGTTCCAAATGCGGTTATCGGTGAACAGGTTGTGTCCACACTCATGCGCATTGAAGCCCTCCAGACTCATGGAGCGCAGCAGTCGGGTCGGTAAGCTCCAGGTGATGTGGTTGCAGGCATTGATATAAATGCCGTGGTAATCCGTAAAAGCCACGGTATCATCGTCATGGTCTGCCACAACACGCACACGCAGTGGCCGCTTATAGCGTTTTGTTGCCGCCTCGGCAAGGTCGGTCAGATAGCCGTTATAGGCTCTTGAGGAGAAGAACTCCTCATCTGATATCTTGCTTTTTGCGTCAAGGATCCGCTTTCGGATCTGTCGATGTGATGTTCTCATACGCAGTTCCTCCGATCACGCCGGGACACTGTCACCGGTGACGGGGATCTCATTGAGCATCGCTGAGAGCGTTTCACACATCTCCTCGAAGGGCTGCTGGGGGTAGAACCAGAACAGGTGCTGCTGGACGCCGGCCACGCTGATGATCAGCGGCATTTTCCCGGAGGGAGGATAGTTCCGCATAGGCTCAACGAGCACGCCAGACGCAGCAGGGCCGAGTGCCATGTCGATGACCCCCTTCACGAGCCTTGCGGCCTCGTCGGAGGTCATGGCCCGATCTGCGGGCAGGTCATAGCAGGCCAAAGCAACCGCAACGGCAAAACGGACAAAGGATTCTCTTTCGACTTTCATCAATAAACACCTCTTTCGTCAAATTGTTCTTGTGTACTGGGGCTCCAAACACGCAGAGATCAGTTCGGCACGATTATCCGGATCCGCAGAGGCAGAGGAAATGATGGTGGACAAGGCTGACTCATACGGGTCATGAGTAACCATGGTTGACAGCACCCAACTCTTAAACTCACGCATACCGCAGCTGCCGTCCGTAATCATGGTCTGGCGGCAGCGCTCAGCGACATCACGCACGACAATGGCCATCTTCGTCGCCTCCTGCTCATCGGTAAAACCGGTGACATTCATGACGCGTTTCACCATCGTGTTCAAGTCGGGAGCTTCCATGTCATAGATCAGATCCATACGGGAAATCACGCTCTGGTTCATGTCGCGACATCCGGAGTAGTCCGAGTTGGTCGTGACTACGATCACCGTATCCGGATGGCGTTTTACACGCTCTCCGGTGGGCAGAGTGATCACCTGGCAGTTATCCAGCAGAGAGTTCAAGCCGACCAGAACGCCGGGGTTTGCGATACAGGAAGGCTCCTGCAATTCACAAACATAGCCGTGCCGGATCGCCTCAACGAGAGGTGTATCCACATAGCGGATGCGCTGGCCGGGTGTTTCTTCCTTCTCCACCAGATTTCCAACAGCAATCTCGATGAGCTTCTGTAGCACATCGTCTTCCGTCTTCTCCTCGTCGTACTCACCGGTCAGCATCATGTAAACACTGGGCGGATGCATCGTGATATCGGAGATTTTGGGAAGCTCCGTGCAGTTAAAGTCGCTCTGGAAATTACCCGTATCAGGAATGAACTGACCAACCAGGTCGGTGATCTCCGTGTTGGCGCTGCAGGTCATAAGCGTGTAGGGCAGATTGAGCCCTGCTGCGATGGCCTGTGCACCCATGGTCTTGCCGGTACCAGCCTCGCCCCGGAACAGGAAGTTACGCATTGGCTGGCTGGATGCCGTAGTGACTTTGGCGTGCTCACAGACACGGACGACCTCTTTGGGGATGATGTACCAGTCGGGCAGCGTGGGCACCATTGCCAGCTCTCGTGCCGTAAGAGTACGGTTGGAGAGCGCGTACTTGGCTACAAAATCCTCCTTCTGGAAGGAAGACGCTTTCGCCGTAGGTGTCCCGGACATCTGCATGATGGTGAACTCCCCATAAGAGGCGCCGGTGGGAGCGTAGTTGCCGCTGTCCATGGCCATCTGGGTAATGACGGAGATATTGCCAGTCGTAGGGATGGAGATCTTGACGCCATCAGAACCCAGCTGCTTACTGTTCTCAATGCGACGGTAGACATTATCACAGAGAGTCAGTGCGCATTCGAATGCCGCATCCATATCTGCCCAGCCACTCTCAAGGAGGGAGACAAACTCCTGGAACTTCTGCCGGAACTCGTCATCCTCGTTGAGGACGGGCATGAGGCAGAACAGGAGGCCCGAACCGGTGCCGTTGCCGGCACCAACAGAATAGGGCTTCAAGGCCTGCGTGCCGTCCTCCACCTGTGCGGCATTGAATTTGCCGGTGACGGGGTTGAAGACCACACAGTCCGTCTTGTTGGCGGATCGATACTCACTGATGCGGTAAGTAGTGCCCTGATGCCCGATGGCGCCGAGGCCATCGACACTCTGCCCATTCTCCGTTGCGCTCACCAGCTTGGCGTATGCGAGCAAGGCCCGCATCGTAGGCGCATGGAGCGTGGACTTCTGAGCTGTACTGGATGTGTTGTACTGGGAAAAGCCCATCGACTTGGATCCGGCATATTTCGGGTCGTCAAAGGGCGCCGGTTGCTGGAGCCGGAAGCTCCAAGCTTCAAACAGTTTGGTCTTAGCCATAATCACACCTCATTGAAAAATAAGTTAGGCCCAGGACACGGTGAGTTCCTGGTTACACACTTCAGCGGCAATGTCATCTTCGCGTGCCAGAACACACAGATCCTCCCACGCAGAACGGGGCGGAAAATCGGGGATGGTATCCACCGGCTGCTGCTTACCACTGGCTGTGACGAAGACATCTCCATTCTCTTTGATGGTCAGGCGCTTGTGGCCTTGCACATTCAGCTCGTCAATCAAAGCGCTGAGCAATGCGATGCCTTTCTGCGTGTACCACTGCTTCACATCGCTGCGATCCAGGATGTCCTGCTCTTCCAGGTCCTCATCGTTGTGCGGCTGCAATTCAGCCTCCGCAAGAGGAACCATCTGGACCAGGGCGATCTCCAACTTCCCAGTGGCGCTCAGCGTCACCTCACCGAAGTTGAATGGATCACAGCGATAGAGCTTGATGCGTTTGGTGCAACCCTTGCTGATCTCCTCGGAGCTCGGACGAGCCTCCCAGAGCCATGCGACCGTGGGATAGCTCTGCTTCAGCTGCTCCATCACGCGATGATTAACCTGCCTGAGCAAGCTCAGCTTGGTATCGTCATCCGCTTCCGTGGGCAGCGTGGGCAGCTCCTGATGTTCCTTCGTAGCTTCCTGCTTCTGTCCCACAGTGGGGTTCTTGCGCTTACGAATGCGAGGGCGGATGGCCTCCGCCAGCATGAAGCAAACCCAGAGTGCGAGCGCACCGGCCGCAATCCATTGGAACGCGGGATGCTTGAAAATCGCACAGAGGAACAGGCACGGTACGACGAGGATCTTCATAAGGGACCAGGCGTCAATTCGGCTTTTCTTAGCCACAAAATGTCATTCCTTTCATATGTAGATTTGGGTGGACAAAACAAAATGGGCTGTAAGGAGTCGAAACACACTTACAGCCCATATATGCATGTCCTGATCAGATGGGGAGATCGTCGTCATCGTCGTCTCCGGTGGGGATCGTCTGCTCCTGGTGAACCTTGCCGGTGCCCTTCGGCGCAGGCTTTGGATCACTCTGGGAGGAGTCCGCATCATCGCTCTTCGGCTTAGA